>Ga0154665_184_pt1 | contig 29459 bp, 25 predicted proteins | sample Rifle2008BG13ft_FD_116094 | JGI IMG/M metagenome (GOLD analysis project Ga0154665, IMG submission 116094) | Chloroflexi bacterium RBG_13_48_17
AAGGGGTATTGCCAGGCAGCATTGAAGTAGATGGCGTTGGTCAGGACCAGGCGGGTCAGGGTATCTATGGCGCCCGGTGGAATCAGGTCCTTAATCCGGCCCTCCGTCTGGTCGCTTACCCAGTCGTTAATGGTGACGCGCGAGGGTTCAGGTGCGTTCATGAAATCGAGTGTTCTGATGCCGGCACCGTAGTTCTCAGCCAGGGTATCCAGGAACTCCTGGATAAAGGAGTAGCCGTTTTGTCCCCAGATGGCATTTACGATATTAAGTCTGAAGCCTTTGTCATCCTTGCCTTGAGCGCCCTGGCCGCGCTGGCTCAGTTGTGTATCCAGGCTATTGAATGCCGGGTGCAACAGTTCCTGGGGCAGAGTATAGTGGAGCGTGTTTGCCATTTGCTGCGCGGTATCGCCGCGGGCGCCGGCATAGGTCATAGCCAGAGCCAGCGAAATGCTGTAGGGTGAAAAGAAAACATTTTCATCTCCTTTGATTTGTTGATAGGCGTCAAAGGCGAAGGTGTTATTGCCATCGACCACTGCCGCCAGGTCGGCCTGACTGGCGAGTGGAGAAGTTACCCTTAGTTTATCTGATTTTAATATTTCGCCGGCTGGCTGTGGAGGCTGCAGTGCACAGGCCGCGCAGCTAATCAGCAGCGTGGTAAGTAGAATAATCGAAATCAGTAAATTGCTTTTCATGTTTTATTCCCTCCTTAGATATTCTATCACCTTGAATAACGAAGCATGCCGGTAAAGGTTTAGCATTACCAGGCGTAGGCGGCGCCGGCGGGTTTCTCAGGGTACAGTTATAGTCTTTGATTTACGTTCCGGTTGCGGATGTGCACCTCCTTCGGCAAAGATGTGGACCGCCTGATAAACGTACCAGGCCCTGAATTTACACATACCGTCCTCGAGAACAAGTTCCCTCAAAATTTCATCAGCCCTCTGCCGGTGAATTCTGTAATCGAGGACGCTCTCCCGCATTAATTGATACAGGGCGTCATGGACCAGAGAGCCGCGTATGAAGTCTCTGGTATCGATGGTCGGTCCACTGGGCCCGTCCCAGGCATAATGCTTTTTAATGGTTAAGAGCCCCTGTGGGGAGAATAACAAGTATTCGGATACTGTGCGTCTGATGCGCTTGAGCGGCTTAAGGTCAATTTGAATGGCGTATTTTCTCTTAAGCTGGTATTTGTAACCCGTCAGTTTTCTATAACGAACCTTTTTCATCCTTCACCTCCTCACATGGCTGCCTTCGTACAAGCATTGTAGCTTGTTTCCCGGGTAGATTATATACATAGCATAAAACGCCGCTTTCTTAATTTACGGTGAGAATAGCACTCGCTTCGGCACGCTGTAGTCCACAGAATACGCCAAGCTGTAGAGTACGCTATTGACAAAAGAAAATAGCACTTGCTCTGGCACGACTTCGTCCAGCAACATTGTATAAGGTTACTTCAGCCTTGTACTTTGCTCGACTCGGTGGTGTATACGAACGGTGTATTGGTGGGATTGACTGACCGGGCGGTATCTGGAGAACTCCCCAATTTCCCATTTCTTTCCAATAATACCACCAGAGGAACCCCCTGGTCCACTTGAACACCCGGGTTTGTTGATAGAGCAGTTCCTGAGTGTCGTTCCTTGCCGTACTTGTAATTGTTACTCCATTTCCGTAAGAAACCGTTGTTGGACTAACAGATATGGTTACCGAAGGGTCAAGGGTAATGACATCTACTGATTTCCAGTTTGCTGTTCCAAACGATTTACCATCAATCATTGCCTGATACTCGACCGCCTTGCCTGGGGAAGTGTTGAGGCTGGCATAACAAGCGCCGGGCAGGATGACAGGCAAGGCCACGAGCAAGGCACTGAATACCAGCAGAAAATGGATTGTGCGTTTCATAAAGCACCTTTACATATAACATAAAAAGCCTAAATAAAGTCTAAAGATTCGGGGAATAATCTAAAGATTTTCTAAAGATTTTGAAAAAATAACTGATGGTACCTTGGAGATTAAGAAATGAGGAGTCTGATGGTAGCAGGGAAAGTTTTTGCTTTTGAAAACGCCGGGTAGGGGCAGAGAGCTTTGGTTAGCAACCGTATAGACGCACTCTGGAGTTGCCTAATCTATTAATCTCTTTGAAAATGTAGCATGGTGCGATAATGGCTGTCAAACTTAGTAAGTGAGCTCAGATTATAAGGAAAAAGAAGGCCAGCTATTAAAATAAGCGTTGTCGATTGTTGAACAAGACGCTAAAATGTGTAGCGGGTAACAAAGTAAAATTTGTACAAAAATTAGCTACGATTTGCAAACTTTTGCAAACAGTCCCTGGGCGATATTGGATTCTAACCATTAACTCCCTGGATGTAAAGGTGGATAATGAGATATTTGAAAATGCGCACTAGAGAAAATATCGAATGCCATTCTCAATAAATAGGATGGCAAATAGGCCAAAAACTATAATTATGATAAACCTGATGTGCCTCGATATAAATTGGTTCAGCTTAGAAAATGTATTTGTGGCTATATCTCTAAATGCAAGATAAAATAAAATCGGCAGCAATGCCGGTAGGGAAAATAAAAGTACATTAACTATCCAGAGAACTAATTTGGCTACAGTATTAATGTCGGCTATCATTACGAGCTGAGCTGCATGAAAGGCCAGAAGCATGGCGCCGAGATTAGTGATCTCCAGGACAAAACCGAGTATAAACAGAGTTTTTAAGTTGCCTCCTTGGCTAACCAGATCTTTTTTAATTCCGTAGTTTTTATCGAAAATTACCTTGATAACATATAGAAGAAAAAGTATGCCGACAGCTAGATTAAGAACCGCAGAAAATAACGACGGCCGGGATGAAGTGTTACTAATATGTCCGATGGCAATTCCCAATAAAACCATGCCGGTGGCGACAACAGCTACGCCCAGTAACATAGATAGCGCTTTCTTAATACTTTGATTCTTACTGCCCAGAACAACTGAGGAAAAAGCGAACACAAGAGGACTCATTAATACGGTAGCTAAATTCATGGAAAGCACGGTAACCAACAGCTGTGGCATTATTAGTTATTCTTTCAAACTAAAATATTTACCGTTGAAAACTTTACCGACGATTGGAATGTCTTTCAAGTTTAGGGGGGCAACTGAGAACGGATTCTCTGCGAGGATGGTGAAATCAGCTTTCTTGCCGACTTTAATACTTCCGATTTCGTTTTCCAGGCCGATAGTATACGCTGCGTCAATTGTAATTGCCCGTAGCGCCTGTTTAACGGTAATCTTCTCTTCCGGCGCCAATTGAGAGCCTGACAGCACTCCGATCCGGTTTACTGCACACCAGGCTGAATATAGCGGATTCGACGGCGCCATAGGAAAATCAGAATGAAGCGATATTTTAATATCTTTCTTAATTAAACTACCGGCGGCGCTGATTCTCTGCGCATTTTCTGGTGGAAAACCGTGTTTAGAATAAACATCGCCTAGCGCGTGTAAGTAATACGGCAGCAGTGAAACGCAGAAATTCAACGACTTGATTCTTTCGAGCTGGTCTTTTCGGCTGTATCCCAGATGATGAAAAGTAACCCTCGGGCCGGCTTTGGGAAATGAGCTTTTAAGTTTTTCGAATATTTCAAGAATAGCATCCAGCCCTTCGTCTCCGTTTACATGAACATGCATTGGGTAACCTTTTGACCAGAATGTTTTGCTTATTCCGGCTAACGTTTCAACCGGCGTTATCCATTCCCCCTGATGGCCGTCCGTATATCCGCCTTTTATTCTCATTAACTGGGCAAAAAAGGCGCCGTCCACGAACATTTTCACGTGCTTCAAGTAAAATAAGTTATTTCCGCTTCTTTTCTCTAAACTATCGATAAAGTTGATAGCCGCTTCCGCCCCTCCTTTTTCGTAGGCGATACGCGGTTCAGCTACCATGTATGTTCTCAGCGGAACATCTCTGGCATCGATAATTTCCTCGAAGTACCTTTGCTGTTCACTATTGAAACCATCGATAGCCAGCATATCGGCAACGGTTGTAACACCGTTCTCGTGAAGATATTTGAGGCTATGTTTCAGGGCTTTTTGCCAGTTATCTCCCCTCAGTATAATCGGTAAAATTGCAGGAAATATTTTTTCTAATGCAGCGGCTTCGACAAAACGACCCTGCTCGAAGTCTATTTGTGGATCGCCGCTGGTATTTTCCTTTGTAAATTTCAGCTCCTCCAGTCCTTTAGTATTTAGAAATACCTCGTGGCCAGAACGTTGAAAAAGGGCTATGGGCCTTGCAGATGAAATGTCCTCTAGGTCGCTCTTGGTAATTTTGCCGTGAAAGTAGCTGGCATAACCGTAGACTATGAGCCACTCATCAGGGTCCTTTAGAGAAACATCCGCTTCTTTAAGTTTTGACAAATAACCCTGGCGATTAAAAACTGGAGAGGTATGTGCAACGCCTGGCAGGTTCCAGTCTTCATCGGCGCGAACACTGGTCAGAAAATAAAAAGCTCCCGCAAAAGCATGGTGAATGTGCGGGTCAATAAAACCGGGGAGCATAGTTTTGTTTGTCAGATCAAAGAGTTCAGTATTATTGTCCTTGTAATCGAGTGCTTTATCTTTTGAGCCAACAAAAACAATTCTATCCTGTTTTACGGCAACAGCTTGAACGCGATTCTTATCACGCCCCTCCATGGTATAAATATTCCCGCTAAAATAAATTAAGTCAGCTTTATCTTCCGGCATCTCCATTTATACCTCCTGCATGTAGTATACGCTTAATGCCAGCTATAAAAAATTAGCTTAAGATGAAATCGATGGTAATTTGTGGCTAAGATATTAGTAATGGTGGGCCAACCTGGACAATTACTGAACCGGACCCGCCTTTTTCAATTCAGGTGGTCTAACTTGTACGTAGCCACCTAATAATCTATCACCGACTCAGGTGGTCTAAGCGTTGCATTTCGAAGCTATGGTCGGGGTGGCCGGATTTGAACCGGCGACCACCTGAACCCCATTCGCCCCGTATAGAATAATGTTTGCATTTAGTCAAACAGCCATCTACTTGGGATTCCAGAACATAATAACTTGGTTCACAGAAAACGGAATGTTTGCGGCATATGTCTCTGAACCAGCATTGTAGTAGTCGTACGTGAAGCTGAGCTCGGCATTCATTCCTTGTTGCCCCACCTGATCTCGGGTAGGTGCTCTGAGGATTATATTAATTTGAGCATTATCATCCGGATATAAATCGCCCAAAGATATGTCGAAACCGGACGGTACCAATGGTGAATAAGGACGGTCACAATCAATAATTGCGAAGTAGCCAGATGGATTAGCCCTCGCGTACAAGTGGAGGTTCTGCGCCGGCCCGCTACCATAATTATAAACCGTAACGATAACATTGAATTGATCGCCAAATGGGATACTGTAGCCCTGTGGTAGTATGGCCGCCACTCTAATATCAGGTTTAAGTTCAGGTTCAGGTTCAGGTTCAGGTTCGGCTTTTAGTTGTGTTGGCGCAGAAACTGGGGCGACAACAACGGAAGGCAATTGAATGGGGAATATTACTATCTCACCGCCTTTTGCGATTGTCACGGGGCGCATAATGGCTTCAAGTCCAGGAGCACGTAAAGTAATGATTCTCATGCCTGCTTTGACATCGCGTATCACATACACCCCGCTCATATCTGTTGTAGCAGAAAGACCCTCAATCTCAACTATAGCGGCTTCTATTGGCACTCCGTTTGCATCAGTGACTACACCTGTAATTGTAGAAAGCTGGGGCCCATTGTCTCTCGAGCCCAAGCCTGCAGCGAGCACCACCCCTACAGCTCCTATTATGGCTACTATAACAGGAACTATAATAGCGGGATTTCTATACCAGAACCTCTTATCCCCGCTTTTTTGTTTTTTCGTAGGATTGTTTCGCATACGCCTAAACTATTCTAGGTATCATTCGTGGTACTTGTCATACCTCGTACTCTATAGACGAACCCGCATGTAGGATGTAGTTACAACATCCCGCCTTTATATATAGCACTAAACGCCTAAACAAAGTCTATGCATAAAAACAACACAGCCCTGCCTATAACCAAAGAAGCCCGCGGTGTTTTATTCATTTAGCGCGCTAGGGCATCGGCCAGAATAATGGATACATACAGCAATACCTCCTGTTGAGCTTCTACAATGGCGGGTAGAGATTGTTTATCCACTGCCTCTGACAGTTTCTCAGTCGCTCTGACGTACTGGGCGCCATATTCCGCCGACCTGTCTTGTAGCTTTTTGCCTATGCTGTATTCCAACGTGGCAATTTCGGTCATAGCTTTTGTAAAGGCTTCCGTATCCCTGCATTTTCCGGATTCCACCATTTCCTCAGATATTTTTGATATCCTTACAGCCTCATCGAGACCAAATACCTCCCCCAAGCTGCGGAAAACGTTAACTTTTGTGCGCAGAAGGTTACACATCACGATTTCAGGCTCGGCAGTGCGGCTGATGAACTGAATGCCTCCCATCACTTTACCTTTGACTTGCTCCTCAAAGATGATCGCTGCCTCCTCACCTATCTTAGTGTTCTCTGGTAGCGTCAGTGTCATGATGGCCCGCTGCTTCTCACCAGGTTTCATTTGCACCCCTACGATTGTCGCCGGCTCCTTCGCCCCCGCAAGGATCTCCAAAACAGTCCATCTATCTTCACGCTGGAATGATTTTGCCCCCCTCACATCCTCAAACTTTAGATTTGGGGGAAGTTCCAAGTGTACTGTCGTGCCTGACGGAGTATCCAGCGTATTAAAGACTAGGTCAATGGGTGCGGACTCCTTGCCGCCGTTCTCAATAAAGAAAAACCAGCCCCCGCCCGCACCAGCCCAGCTATCCGCAACGGTGACATTGACCTGAACCTTGTTGTTGTCCAAATAAGCCTCTCCATATGTGTTCTCAAGGTCACCTGTAACATTCAGGCGGGTATGGAGACAGTAAACGCCGGGTACCGGCACAGTGTTCCAGGTAACATGAACCCGGGTCGAACTCAATGGCAGTAGCGAGGCAATGGACGCCGTATTAATGGGATGCCATGCAGCCGGGTTGCTCCAACCCGTCGTTTCCACCCACGAAAAGGCAACGCTAATGTTATTGGCAGCCGCACAGCCGATGTTGTGCACGTTGGCGTAAACGTAGTTGGTGGCGCCGAATTCGGGTTCCTGGTGTGTATCATAAGTGTCACCATCCTCAGCATAACGTACCCAGAGGTCAGGGCCGTGGTACCACTCCTCATAATAGGATGGCACTGTGCCATCATCGTTCAGGTGGTCACGGCTATATATCTCTACAGTTTTTCCCGGCTCATCCAGTTGGATAAACGTGCATGGTGCGATAGCACCTATATCGCTTAGCTGTGGCATGGTCCCCATGGGCTGGGCGGAACCCCAGTTGAAGGTTTCCTGGAGAGAAACCAGGTTGTTATTATCGGCATCGCTGGCTACAGTTGTCCCGGAAGGCAAAAGCTCCTGCAGCGCCCCATCCACCCAGTAGGTCCACTCCCCATGCACTACATCGTACATATTCGAGATAGAAGTTTGGGTGCAGGTGCACGATGGCATGGTTACCGTCGTGGCGTTCTGGAGGTTGCCCATGGCCCCACCGCTGTGACAGGTCATGAACACAAAAGCCCGACGCTGATAGGAGACGGCGCTTGTCCAGGTAGCGAGTTCAGCGTCGCTAACATATTCCCCCGTGGTGCTCACCGCGAAACTGGTATTACAGGATGCGTCTCCAACTCCGTGGCCCATCCACCAGATGAAGAGCAGGTCATTATTAGTGAGAGCAGGAATTCCTTGGGATGCATTGCCTGACGCCAGCCAATTGAAGATGTTCTGGATGTCCGTCCGGCTAACTGCATGGTCGGTGATGGGATTCGAATAGGGGTTTTGGTAGGAGGCGTGGCTGCTGGCAAAGTCCGTGCCATTTCCATAGAGGACGTAGATGTGGTCATGGGTGAACCCTTTATCGATCAGCATTTTGTACGTAAGCACCAGGTCGTACCAGTATTCGGAATGATACATGGTATCATCGGCTGTGGTCCTCCCCGTGCTGATAAGGACTGCAAATTTCCCCGGGCCGGGATTAGCTGAAACATCCATTGGTACCAGCCACGAGGCCAGCAGCCCAATAATCGCAAGAATAATCCAAAGCGTGTTCTTTTTCATGATTTATCTCCTTACATTCACTAATTTCCGCTGACGAGGCTTGCTACTGTTCCCTGAGTTGGAAGATACGTCTATCTGCACGATCCAATACCCATAGGACGTTGTCGCCATAAGTCAGGCCGGCGGGGTCTTTTATCTTTATGTCGAAGAGTATCACCTGACTTTGTGCCATCTTTTTGAGTTCAGATGAGAGTTCTCGTCGGTCAAGCTTGGAAGGGAGTTCCTTCCCATTGTATGCAATGGTCCACAGATACTTGCCATCGGAGGCAAGGCCATGAGGATCGCACTGCGGGAAAAATGAACTGATAACCTTGCCATTCTCAGGATCTATGCAGTTCAAGGTGGAACACCAACCGGCGCTGATGGCCACCCATAGGTACTTTCCGTCCCATGTTAAGCCAGTGGTGGACCACGGGCTTTCCAAGTCCAACCTTGGCGCTTTGATGGACATTGTCTCCTGCCCCGTTTTGGGATCAAGGCGTAGAATAACTCCAGCCTCCTCATCTAATACCCACAGGTTCTTGCCATCCCAGGCTACACCTCGAGGTTGCCCTGCCGTAACCGTGAGCTCCTGGACAGACTTACCAGTAGTCGGATCGACCCGGTACAGCAGGTGAGTTGCACTGTCTACCACCCACAGATGAGAGCCGTCCCAGGCCAGACCCTCCGGGCTAGGGCCTGGAGCTGGAAATTCTATAATCGGTTTTACCGGTGCACAGGCTGCAAGTAGGGCAATCACTGTGAGTAACGCATAAAACCCAGCCCTGATATATCCGTTTGGTTCACGTTGTCTATTTCTCATTTTCCTCCTCCTAGTATGAGACATGTTTTATGGTAGCTAAAATCACCCATGTGCATATTCTTCAATTATGCGCATTCTGTGTTTTTCCCACTATTACACTATGTTCACCTTTATCATTATTTTTCTCACCCTCCTTCTCGAATCTTGCTCAGAAAGTCGCTTTGAAATTTCAAATATTATCTTGTATTACATTTATCGTTAATTCTTTTAATGAAATTGTGCAGCTATATACATAGCATAAAAAGCCTAAACAAAGTCTAAAGATTCGGGGAATAATCTAAAGATTTTCTAAAGATTTTGAAAAAATAACTGATGGTACCTTGGAGATTAAGAAATGAGGAGTCTGATGGTAGCAGGGAAAGTTTTTGCTTTTGAAAACGCCGGGTAAAGGATATGGTCGGGGTGGCCGGATTTGAACCGGCGACCACCTGAACCCCATTCAGGTGCGCTACCAGGCTGCGCTACACCCCGCGTAGCTTTGATTCAGTCAATATGGTATCATAAGTGCTTAATTGAGACAATCTGCGGAAAATCCCCCTTAATCCCCCTTTTCCAAAGGGGGAGATGTTTAAGGTGAGCCTTTTTCAAAAGGGGAAAAGCAGCTTCTCCCCTTCTAAAGGGAGAATGAGAGGGACTTAAATCAGGAGAGGACTTAGAAGTTGGCTAAGAAGCATATCAAAACCGAAGTAAAACCGCTGCCTACCAAGCGGCAGTTATCCAGGCACCGTCGCCAGCAGCGTATTCAGCACATAATATACATTACCGGTGCTGTATTTCTAGCTTTACTTATTGGCTTCATCGGCTATGGATACTGGGATGAGCAGGTTAGACCGTTTAGCCAGCCGGCGGCGAAAATAAATGGTGTCACCTACGATATGGATTACTATATTAAGTTTCTCGAGCTTTATAGTGGTGGTCAGGATGCTACCCAGACTGCAACCGTGGCAAATAACCTTGTTAATATCATAGAATACAGCACGGCAGTACGTAAGGCGGCGCCGGAACTCGGCTTCACCGTTAGCAATGATGAGTTGAACAGCGCACTGAAGACTGCGGCGCTACCGAATGAGGAGGTGTACAGGGACGCAGTTACTTCTACGCTGCTGGCAGGTAAGTTGCTTCAGGACTATTTTGATAAGCAAGTGCCGTCCAGCATCGAACAGGTGGAAGCCCAGGCCTTATTTGTGGAGAGCACCGATATAGCTAAAGATGTGATGGACAGGCTGGCGGCAGGCGATAATTTTACTTCACTGGCGACAGAGTATTCGCTGGAATCGATTACGCAGAGCAATGGCGGCAACCTGGGCTGGCTGCCTAAAGGTTTTACCGATATATTACTGGGGAGCATAGGCAACTCGGCGCTAAAGGATGTTCCTTTCACACTGGAACCGGGAGAACTCAGCCAGCCGACTTTCGATGGCACGGTCACTAAATCACTGGGCTACTGGGTGGTGCAGGTGACTGAAAAGGATCCCACGAAGGGCAGCCATGTCAGAGGTATTCTGACAGGGAGCCGGCATGATGCGGATGAGCTAAGAGATAAGATAGTGGCCGGTGAGGATTTTGCCACGCTGGTCAAAGACTATTCGCAGGATTCGGTCAGCGCGCAGTTAGGTGGTGATTTGGGCTGGACAGGGGAAAGTGGAATCATAAACAGGGTGGTTTTGAAGCTGGCTTTGCCTCTCGAATCAGGCACCGTGAGTCAGCCGGCGGCTGATACCTCTATCGAAACCCAGGGAGGTTTTTGGCTGGTCAGGGTGATAAATAAAGATGAAAACCGGGCGCTGGATGACACTACCAGGCAAACGCTGAGAAACGGTCTTTTTGATAAATGGATTACTGAGAAAATGAAGAACGATTCCGTGGAAACGTTGTTATCTGAAGACCAGAAGTCATGGGCCATAAACTACGTCATCAATCGTAGGGGGTAAATCAAATGGGGGCCAGGAAAAGCATAAATATCGGTTTGATGGGCTTGGGTGTAATCGGCGGCGGTATGGTCAAGGTCCTGATGAATAAACCTGACACTTTGGCCAGAGAAGCCGGCAGCAAGCTGGTCCTTAAAAAGGTGTTGGAGAAGGACCGGGCTAAGCACGGCACGTCAGGTCTTGACCGCTCTATTTTTACCACCAAGTTCGAAGAGCTGGTAGAGAACCCGGAAATAGAAATAATCGTGGAACTAATGGGCGGCGAACATCCGGCCTTCGAATATATAATGGAGTCGCTGACCCACGGCAAGCACGTGGTTACCGCTAACAAAGAGGTCATGTCCAAGCACTGGGGCGAGCTTTTGACCGCGGCTCGCGACCACCACGTAGTCATTCGTTACGAGGCAAGCGTAGGCGGCGGCATACCTCTGATAGCACCGTTCCAGGAAGACCTGGTAGCCAACGATGTTTCAGCTATCTACGCCATCGTGAACGGCACTACCAACTATATTTTGACGCGAATGGCGAAGGAAGGGCTCGATTTCTCCGTAGCTTTGAAAAATGCGCAGGAGTTAGGCTATGCAGAGGCTAACCCGACAAATGATATAGAAGGCATCGATGCGGCTTATAAGCTGGCTATATTGGCAACCATAGCTTTCGGCACCGAGGTCAAGCCGGAGAATGTGTATCACGAGGGCATTTCACGGCTTCAGGCCCGTGATTTTCGTTATGCACGTGAGCTGGGCTATGCCATAAAGCTGCTGGCTATTGCCAAACGGGATAAGGAATCCGTCGAAGCTCGTGTTCATCCTGTCTTTATACCGGAGGGCTCGCTACTGGCCAAGGTAGACGGCGTCTACAATGCCATTCTGGTCGAAGGCGACCTGGTGGGCCAGGTTATCTTCTATGGTGAGGGAGCAGGCCCCAGGGCGACTTCAAGCGCCGTTGTCTCGGATATAATCAAGATAGCCCAGGATATTAGCAGCGGTAAACCCAGTGCTCCGAGATTGCCTTTCGCCAGCGGGCGGACTGTAATGCCCATGGATAAGATAAAGACCCGTTTCTACATGAGGATGAGCGTGGCTGACCAGCCCGGGGTCCTGGCACAGATATCCAGGATACTGGGTGACCATGCCATTAGTATTTCTTCGGTGATTCAGAAGGAGACCGACCAATCCACCAGGGTTGCCGAGATTGTGATAATGACTCATCCGGCTGAAGAGCAGGCAGTTCAGCAGGCGCTTAAAGAGACCAAGCACCTGGGTGTGGTCAAAGAAATCAGTAACTTCGTCAGAGTCGAGGCTTAGGTGTAACCATGGAACGCGGCGTTTTATTCAGATACCGTGATTTTCTACCAGTCACTTCAGCCACGCCCATGATAACCCTGGGCGAGGGCAGTACGCCTCTGGTCAGGTCGCTTCACCTGGAGAAGGAGCTTGGCTGCGGCGGGCTTTATTTCAAGCTCGAAGGGTGTAATCCAACCGGCTCTTTCAAAGACCGGGGCATGGTAGTGGCTATAGCCAAAGCGGTGGAAGAAGGCAGTCGCAGCGTCATCTGTGCGTCTACGGGCAATACCAGCGCCTCGGCTGCTGCCTACGGAGCCAGATTCAGCCTCAATGTGGTGGTCCTGGTGCCCAAGGGCAAGATTTCATTGGGTAAAATGGCGCAGGCCATTGCTTACGGGGCTAAGATTATTTCCGTACAGGGCAATTTCGACCAGGCTCTGCAGATAGTCCGCAGCCTGGCTGAAAAGCACCCGGTTACGCTGGTCAATTCGCTAAACCCGTACCGGATTCAAGGGCAGAAGACGGCGGCGTTTGAGATTGTAGATGACTTGGGTGACGCTCCCGACTATTTCTTTATACCGGTTGGTAATGCCGGCAATATCACCGCCTACTGGAAAGGTTTTGTGGAATATAAAAAGGCGGGAAGGGCAGGCCAGACTCCGAAGATGATGGGCTTCCAGGCCGATGGTGCTGCGCCCATAGTCAAGGGTAAGGTCATCGACAGGCCGAAAACCGTGGCGACTGCCATTCGGATTGGCAATCCGGCCAGCTGGAAGAGTGCAGTGGCGGCTCGTGACGAATCCGGTGGCATAATAGATTCTGTCAGCGATGACGAGATTCTGGCTGCCTACAAGCTTCTGGCGAGGAAGGAAGGCGTTTTCGGCGAACCGGCCTCAGCGGCATCGGTGGCCGGGCTGATTAAGATGGTCAAGCAGGGGTTGAACCTCTCAGGTAAGAAGGTGGTCTGTATCATTACCGGCACCGGGCTGAAGGACCCCAATCTGCCGGCGAAGTTTGCCGAACCTATTCCGGAATTACCCGCTGACATAAAAGTAGTCGAACAAACCTTAGGCTGGAGTTGACTTTAGCCGCCCCCGCAAGTATAAGGATACCTGCCAATGCCCAGAGTAAGAACAGCTGAAGTCGGCGAATTCTATCAGCATTATCCTAAAGTAGCAGCTATACTTACGGTCAACGCCGGAGGTAAGAAGAATGCAATGGCCGCCGCCTGGCACAGCGCCATTTCCTTCAAGCCTCCCCTCTACGGAGTGGCTGTAGCGCCAAAAAGATATACCTATCAACTCATTGTAGCAGCCGGAGAGTTCGGCATTAACTTTGTACCCTTTGAAGCCGCCGAGCTTATCGCTTCGGTCGGGGGCAGCGGCGGTAGTGAAACGGATAAGTTCCGTAAGTTCGACATAGCCGAAGACAAACCCATGAAAACTAAAGTACCCATACTTAGAGACGCATATGCCGCTTACGAGTGCAAGCTTGTGGACAATAAAACTTACGGAGACCATGCCTGGATGGTAGGTGAAATTGTGGCTGTGCATTTTACCGACGAATTTTTCACTGCCAGGGGGACGCTTGATGTGAGCAAGCTGAATCCGGCGCTTTATCTTGGAGCTGAACTTTACATAACTACTAAAAAGGAAACGGAGCGTTTGCTGGACCGGGAGACTTACGGAAGGCGTTAGTAAATAGTAATTATAAAGAGGAGGCAGCAGTGGTTGACATACCTAAGATTGAAGCCGCGGTACATTCTATAATCAAGGCTATCGGTGAGGACACTGAAAGGGAAGGCCTGCGAGATACACCGCAGCGCATCGCAGACATGTACACGGAGCTTTTTGCAGGTCTGGATATGGATGCCAAAGCGGAGTTGACCGTGGGTTTTCAGGTGGGTCATCGTGAGATGGTGATACTCAGGGATATCCCTTTTTACTCTATGTGTGAGCATCATCTGCTGCCGTTTTATGGAGTGGTGCATGTGGGTTATATTCCTAATGAAGAGGGGAAGGTTGTCGGGGTGAGCAAGTTGGCGCGGGTGGTGGAGATTTTTGCTAAACGGCTTCAGCTGCAGGAGCGAATGACGTCACAGATTGCCGATGCCATTCTGGAAGCGCTGCAACCGGATGGTGTGGCAGTGGTAATTCAAGCCGAGCATTTGTGCATGACCATGCGGGGCATCAAGAAGCCGGGTTGTAACGTTATCACTTCAGCAACAAGGGGGCTTTTCCGCAGTAGAGCGGCAACACGCGCCGAGTTCCTGTCCTTAGTCCAGGGCAGGTAATTTATTCGTGGCGCAGTGACTCGATTGGGTCAAGCCTGGCAGCTCTGTAGGCTGGATAGATGCCGGAGACCAACCCGACTATAACTGCCACGGACAGAGCAATTAGGACTATATCAAGTGACATCGGAGCCTTGACCGGATATGGACCCAACTGGACGCCGGTAATCATCCAGGTTGCTACCCCGGCCAGGGTCAACCCGATAATGCCGCCGGAAAGGCTGAGCATAGCCGATTCAACCAGAAACTGACGCAGTATATCCCGGCGTTTGGCACCGACGGCTTTCCGAATACCGATTTCACGTGTGCGTTCGGTGACCGAGACCAGCATTATATTCATGATTCCGATGCCGCCGACAACTAGAGAAATAGCACCCACAAAGCCTAAGAACACCTGCATAATACCGAGCACCTGGCGCATACTTTTCATTATTTCCTGCATATCGATGACAGTGAAGTCATCCTCTTCTCTGGGACTAATATGATGGCGCTGCCGTAATATGGCGGTGACTTCTTCCCTGGCGGAGCTTATCTGGTCGGTGCTTAAAGCTTTGATGGCTATAGTTTGTATGGCGCGGCCCCGGGCACTCGTCACACCCAGAATCCTGGCCTGCATTGTGGTTAACGGAATCATTACGAAATCATCAGCAGCACCTACAAAACCGCCTTTCTCTTCGAAGACACCGATGACTTTGAACTGACTACCGGCTATACGTATAGTTTTGTCTATGGGGTCTTCGGTACCAAAAAGGTCGGTGGCTGTCTTACTGCCGAGTACGGCGACAGTGGCGCCTCTCTTGACATCGAGTTCAGAAATGGAATCCCCTGCGGCTAAAGGATAACTTATAATCTGCATAATCTCAGGTGTTGCGCCCATGATATCAACGTTTTTATTTTCGTTGCCATAAACGACTTTAGACAGCTTCTCACTTATGGGAGCAACCAGGTCTACCGATGGAATCCGGTTGGAATTAGCCAGAGCCTCGGCATCTTCCATAGTCAGGCTAGCTGTAGCCCCCGACATTCCTTGAGTCATGGTGCCGGCGCTGGTGATATAGATAGCATTAGCTCCCATGCCCTCGAAAATAGCTGTTATGTTGGCTTCATGTCCTCTGCCGAACGATACCAGGAAGACAACCGCCCAGACGCCGATAACGATGCCAAGTATGGTCAGGCCTGACCGCATCTTATTGTTGTACAAGACCTGCCAGGAGCTGCTAACGCTTTCCCAGATATTCATCTTTTTGTCTCGCTGGTAATTTTACCATCTCTTAGATGAATGGTGCGATTCGTGTAACCAGCGATGTCATCTTCGTGAGTGACAAGTACAACAGTGATACCCTGGCTATTGAGCCGCTGTAAAAGAAGCATTATGCCTTTGCTTGTTTGTGTATCCAGATTACCGGTGGGTTCGTCAGCCAGTATAAGCGCTGGATTGTTTACCAGTGCCCTGGCGATGGCTACCCGTTGCTGCTCGCCGCCGGATATCTCGGAAGGACGGTGTTTGGCCCTTTGCGACATACCAACCAGTTCCAGGGCTTCCAAAGCGCGCTCGTGTTTGTTGCCGATGCCACTGTAGACCAATGGCAAGGCTACATTAGCCACCGTTGTAGCCTGAGGTAAAAGATTGAAGGATTGGAAGACGAAGCCTATCTTCTTGTTCCGTATCTCGGCCAATTCATCGTCATTCAAATTACTCACGTCTTTGCCATCCAGCAGATATGTCCCGGAGGTGGGCCTGTCCAGGCAACCGATTATATTCATCAAGGTGGACTTACCTGAGCCCGATGGCCCCATGATGGAGACCATCTCTCCTGTCTTGATGCGGCAGGTTACTCCATCCAGGGCGACGACCTCGACGTCTCCCAATTTATAGATTTTTACTATGTTCTGCAGGTCAATCATTGTTGACAGAGGAAGTAGCTGATATTATTCCAGCATTGAGGTTGTTTTTTTAGAAGGATGTGGTTACTCGACCGCGGGTGGCTTCGACAATAACTTTCTCGCCTTGACTAAGCCCGGAGATTATCTCGGTGAACTGATCGTTTTGAACGCCTGTAACAACCGGCCTCATTTCGGTAGTGACCTTTTTCTCATCTATCACCACATCCACCCAGTAGTTTCCCACAGAGCCTTTTATCGCCCTGTTAGGCACCATAAGGATGTCTTTGTGCTCATCGATGATTATGTCTGCGGTGGCAGTCAAGCCTCCTTTAAGCTCTGTTTCCGTCGGCTCAAGTGAAATCGTTACCGGAAACTCGACGACTCCGGTTGTCTGATTGCCCAAAGGTGAGATGAAGGTTACTTTACCTTTCAGTTCTACGCCGGGCAGTGCGTCTACGGTGATGATGGTGTCCTGCCCTACCTCCACTTTATAAATATCGACCTCGTCTACAACGCCCTCCAATTTGACAGTGCGGGTGTCTACCAGATAAACGGCGGTCTTGGATGAATAGTCGAAAGCGGATAGCTGGTCGTTTTCTTTGACACCAATGTCAACCACGGTGCCGTCGAAGGGGGCCAGTATTTCCGTTTTCATAAGCTCTTCCTTGGAATTCTTTAATTGTGTTTCAGCAATCTGCAAATTGAGGTTAGCGGTTCTGAGGGCTTTTAGATTTAAGCCGCTCCGAAAAGTGAGCTCGTTATTTTCAAGTATGCCCTGGCTCATTTCCACATCGTGCTGAGCCATGCGCACCAGTGTCGCCAGCTCCAGTGAGTCACAACCCTCGGTTTCCTTGCATAATTGAATTTCTTGCAGACTTTCCTCGACTTGCTTCAGCCAATCAAGAGAGGTGGAGGTATCGGGATACGGCAGTGTCATTAAGCCAGGCGAAGTATCTGGCTTTTGCGCCGCCTGTTCTTGGCAGCAGGCACCGATTCTTTGAGACACCCTTATCCTGCCGCTAAAGCTTTTGACCAGACTGTGAGTTCCCGCCAGCTTACCTTGCTCGATATTCAATTCAGCCTTCGCCTTCTCATAATTGCCCTGTTCTAGCAGCATTTGTATTCCGGCCAGACTGACCAGGTCTTGTCGCAGTAGCTCGATTGCCCTGGTGATATCAGGATAGTTATCGATGGGAAGCCCCAGAATGTCATCATATCCCTGTCTAGACAAAGTTATTTCCGGAATGTTGAGCATATCATAACTGGCCTCAAGGTCGTGCACAGCCAGTCGTAGTTCGGCCGCAGCATCCTGGTATTTACCCTGGTCGATGAATTTTTGTACAAGTACCAGCTCGTCCTGGGCTTGCTCCACACGGAGAACGGTGCTGCTATCAGGGTAATTTTCCGGATACCCCATCAAAGCCGGATGTATTTTTTCCACAAGCTCATTCATGGCTAATTCCACGTTGTATTGGGCTGACGATATGGATAGCATTTGAGTTGTGTCATCAAGTTTAGCCAGTAAAGTACCCTCTTTGACCTGTTGGCCTTCAGCGACGAATATATCTTTAACTGTGCCGGGGGTGCCGAATTTAAGTTCGACCTCGCGCGGCATATCCAGGCTGCCATCCGCCGTGATGGTAACCAGCAGGTCGCCTCGTTTTACCTCGGCTATCTGTTTGTTGCTGACTTCCGGCTCCGTGCTGCCGCAACCGGCAAAGCCTATTATAGACACCATAACGAGAATAGTTATTGCTATAGACAGTTTATTTTTCATTCTACTTAAGAGCACTGTTTTGAATTGCAACTTTTCGAGGCATTATACCATAAAAATCAGGGTGACTTTGTGTCTTATCTTAAATCCCTCTCAGTCTCCCTTTACAAAAGGGAGAAGTTAATCTCCCCCTTTGGAAAGGGGGGATTAAGGGGGATTTCATTGGCGGTGTGTTATACTGTATTTAAAAACATATGGAAGCTAAAAACCTGATACCGCCGTTTATCTCAGAAGTCAAGGGATTCCTGGATGAGGAGGAGGGCTTAAGGTTGTTTGAACTAGCATCCGAAGCCTGTTCGCTCGGCCCCTGTCTCGAGATTGGCAGCTTTTGCGGGAAGTCCACCGTATATCTTGGAAGTGCCTGCAAAATGAAGGGAAGGACACTGTTCTCCATCGACCATCATCGAGGTTCTGAGGAACAACAGCCGGGACAGCCATACTTCGATGCTGACCTCATCGATGGTAAGTCGGGCTCAATCGATAGCTTCCCATATTTTCGAGCCGTCATAGAAAAGGCCGGGTTGGACGAGGTTGTGGTGCCCCTAGTCACCAAATCACGTGTGGCAGCTAAAGATTGGGCAACGTCTTTAAGCCTGGTCTTTATAGACGGAGGCCATAGCTATGAAACAGTTATAGCAGATTATGAGTGCTGGTATCCACATCTATTGCCGGGCGGGTTTCTCGTTTTCCACGATATCTTTTTGAATCCGGCTGAAGGTGGGCAGGCCCCTTACGAAGTTTACAAGCTGGCACTGACCTCGGGGCAGTTTGAAGAGTTACAGATGACGAAGACACTCGGGGCGCTACGGTTTTGTAAGCCCGTGGTGGTCAAGAAGTAGACTCGTAGCAGACATAGGCCGGAGCATATCTGCTGCCAGGACTACCGCTGCCGATGTCCAGGTTGGCTTTTCTTCAGGCCAGATCTCCTTCGTTGGCAGTGCTATACCGTAAAAGTAGGCTCCGTCATCATCCCGCAACTGGTGAATCCAATTAAAAACTGTTGCCGAGTCTTTATATTCGCCGTGTACTGCCAGGGCAATGGCCAGCTCGCTCGTTTCAGCAGCTGTGACCCATCCCTGTTCCAGGCTACAGAGGCAGCCAAAGCCATCGATGACGAATTTATCCCAGCCGCTGGACACACGAAGCTTGGCATCGTCGCCATTGACCACAGAGCACATCGCCGGGTAATACCAGTCCATAGCAAATGTAAATCTATTTTCTTGCGGCGTGCTAAGTACACAGGGCAGTTCCTGAATTGCTTTTACCAGTGCGGCATTTGCCTTTTTCCAATCGGTTTTCTCTTCTCCTAAGACCGATGCCATAGAAAGAGCGCTCTTAATGCTTAAATATGTTGAACTGCAACTACTTATTAATGCGGCGGGGTATATAGCGCCGGCGCTATCTCTAGCCCAGTAAATTTCGCCGTTAGGGCCCCGCATATCCAAAACGAAGTCGATTGCAGCCTGTACAGCCGGCCACATTTTCCGGAGAGAAGAAACGTCACCGGTACTCAGGTAGTGGTGCCATACACCTACGGCAATATATGAAACGCTATGTGAAACCTTGTAGGTTTCAAGCGGTTTACCATCTTTATACGAGGCATACCAGCTTCCGTCATCCAGCTGAATTTGGGACAGCCACTCGTAGGCTCGCCGTGCTTCGCCGTGAAAATTGCCAACATCCAACGCCATGGCGCTTTCAACATGCGTCCACGTGTCCGTAATCCCCCCCTGAAACCAGGGGATTGAGCCATCTGCCAGTTGTACGTCCACTATGGAGCTAACCGTAGGGTTCAGATATTCTTCTGAGAGGTAGTTATCAAGATTAAGATTCATTTTGGAGTGCTCCTCAAGTATTATATCTCATTGTGCCTCAAAACATCTGTGGCGCTCAATGGCTTCGCTGTAGACCTCGGCTGTTTGTATAGCCGTGTTCTTCCAGTTAAACATGCGGGTTACTCGTCTGTGTCCAATTTCACCAAGGTCTCTACGTCTATTGGGATTATCCAGTAGCCCTGAAATCGCCTCGACCAGTGCTCTGGTATCAGCCGGTGGTACCAGTATGCCGGCATCTCCTACAATCTCAGGTAGAGCGCCGGCAGTTGTCGAAATTACAGGTGTTCTGCAGCACATGGCTTCAGCCGCCGGCAAACCGAACCCTTCGTAAACAGACGGTACCACTACCATTGTAGCCATAGAATAATGACGTACCAGTTCTTTGGTGGCTATCTGACCGAGATGCGTGACGCAATCGGCTATACCCAAACTTTCAATTAGTCCCCGCGTATAGCCATTTTTCATCGGCTTTCCCACTATAGTCAGCTGTATTTCTCTTTCCCGTTTTAAAGCGGCCACAGCCTCCAGCAGATACTTCAATCCTTTCAAAGGTGTATCTCCGCTGTTGATTACGAGAAGGCGGTTTATTGAGCGTTTAGTCTCCGGGGCTTGGCTGAATACGGAGCTATCGACCCCGTCATAGATTAGTCGGAGACTATCTTCCGGCAACTGGAAGATGTCCATAATCTGGCGATAAGAGTTTTGTGAGCCGGTTATAAAGTATGAAAGTTTCTTAGCCACTTTTATTTGCATATCAGCAAACGCGTACCATCTTCTGATACCCATCTTTTGCCACCAGGACTTAGCCACCTTGATGGCCAGGTCACGGTCGATAGCAATAGGGTGATGAATGGTTGTTACGACAGGAATACCCAGTCGCTGTATTTTGGGAATGCTGTAAGACAGGCTTTGATTGTCGTGGATGACGTCATATTTCTTATATCGATTATTGTTTCGTAAATAAGTGCAGGCGCGTATGCCAAAGGTCAATGGCTCGGTGAAAAATCCGCAACATTCACCCAGCCATTCAACAAGATTAGCCGAGGAATTCAGTCTTTTGGGATTTATGAGAAAACGGTCTTTTTCCGGCAACGAATAAAGGTCGAGGCTGGGCAACTTTATTAGCTTAATGCCGTCATCCAGCTCCGGGTATGGTGGGCCGGCAATTACCTCTATATTATGACCGAGTTCTTTAAGAAAGCGACTCAGATAGCGGACGTAGATACCTTGTCCACCTGAATAGGGGTAACATCTATAGCTAAGTAAGCAAATCTGCACTTTACAATATACCGGAACGTAAAATAATCAATAAAAAAACACAAAAATCCGAAGACATTTTACCTTTGTTGTTTACATATAGCAATAGGCCGGGCTAAGTACATTAGTCATAACTTAGCCTTCTGCTTAGTTCACTAATCTATCTGAACTAAGACTTAGGCGGTATGAAACGGCGGGTAAAATAGAAGCTCCAGTGGTTTGAAGAGGTAAAACTAGGCGTTCTTATTCAAGTGTTTTTGGAATTGTATGGCTTCAGCATAAACATCGACCGTGCGTTTGGCTGTGTTCCGCCAGTTAAACGTCTGTACTATCCTCCGTCGCCCTATCTGGCTGAGATGCTTACGTTTATCCCGGTTGAGCATAAGTGCGGAAATGGCATCCACCAGCGCCTTAACGTCAGCAGGGGGTACTAGTATCCCGGCATCTCCCACAACTTCGGGTAAGGCGCCAGCAGTGGTGGAGACTGTTGGTGCCCCGCAGGCCATGGCTTCAGCAGCCGGTAGGCCGAAACCTTCGTACACCGACGGTACGATTACAAGGCTGGCCAGTCGATACTGGTTCACGAGTTCAGGAGTGTCTATTTCATCGATAATTTTTACATAGTCCTTTATACCCAGTGTAGTAATAAGTCTCTGTGTATTACGGTTATCCGTCCCCTTGGCGACTACTACTAGTTCAACGTCGTGCTTCTGACGCAACACAGCTAGTGCTTCCAGCATAAATCTCAGACCTTTGACGGGTGTATCTCTGCTAATGACAACCAGGAGCCTGTTATCAAGGCGGGCAACTGTTGGAGAGGGGCTGAAAATATCCGTGTCGATTCCATTATATATAACGTGCAGCTTATCTTCAGATATTCTGAACGTATCAGCGATGTGACGGCGGGCGGTTTGTGAAACTGTAATGATGTGTGAAAGCCTGCGAGCTACCTTCATCTGCATGTTGATGAAGGAAAACCATCTCCTGAGGCCTAACTTATCTTTAAGTGAAGTTGCTGATTGAACGGCTAAATCACGGTCGATAGTTACAGGATGGTGGATGGTCTCAACGACCGGTAGCCCCAGTTCCTGAATTTTAAGGATGCCGTATGACATAGTCTGATTATCATGGACAATGTCGTATTTACTGTTTCCGCCCTGACTCATCAGCTCATAGGCCCGTATACCGAAGGCCAGAGGTTCTGAAAAGTAACCGGTCATGGTACCCACCCATTCGACCAGGCTGGCATATGTATTTAACTTTCTCGGATTAATGAACAGACGTCGAACGGATGACATTGAGTACAGGTCAAGGCTGGGTAATTTAATAAGTCGTATCCCGTCGTCCAGTTCGGGATATGGTGGTCCCGATACTATATCGACCTGGTGGCCCAGGTCGCGCAGTGACTGGCTCAAGTAGTGAAGATAAATGCCCTGGCCGCCTGAATAGCGATAACTTCTGTAGCTCAGTAAACAGATATGCATTTAAACTAACCTGCACGAATGTCAAAAAGAGTCAATGAAAAACTGAGGACATTTTACCCTTGCCTGCGACGCTTATCAAAATGTATTCACGGATAGTCACAGAATATGTGTCAGGAGGACTCTAAGGCCAATGGCAATGAGTATGACACCCCCTATAGCCTCAGCGTACTTACCCAACCAGGTACTTGCCTTTCTCCCCAATGTAAATCCAGCTACGGTGACGCCGAAGGCAACCACTCCAATGATTGAGCAAGCGATAGCGATATTTAGCTCGAGAAAGGCAAATGTCAGTCCGACTGCCAGAGCATCTATGCTGGTGGCAAAAGCCAGAGTCACCAGAACAAGGCCTTTACTAATGTCTATTCTCTTTTGACTATCCGAGTGACGAAATGATTCCCATATCATTCTGCCTCCGACCAGCGCTAGCAAAATGAAGGCTACCCAGTGGTCATAGCTTGAGATTAAATTTACCACGGTCCGCCCCGCCAGCCATCCCAAAGCCGGCATAACGGACTGGAAGGCCCCGAAAGTAGCAGCAGTACGCAGTATCGGGGCGAAAGAAACAGTTTTGATATAAATACTGCCGCTAAGGGCTACGGCGAAACAATCGGCAGATAAGGCGAGGGCTATCAGCAGTATAGAGAGAATGTCTAATTCAGGCACAGCCTAATAAGTATGCCATTATGTAATTGAATATGGCAATGTAACCAGAGCTTATTCACCTAAAAGTTGCAATACGATTTCTCTTGACCTGGGGCGGTTATCGAAGTCAACTACTATAATTTGCTGCCATGTTCCCAGCATCATTTTCTTATTGTCGAAGGGCACGACTAGCGATGGGCTTTGAAGTGAAGCTCTCACGTGGGAGTACCCGTTTCCATCTCCCCATCGCTGGTCGTGCTGGTATGCAATGTTCAAAGGCACATTCCGGTCCCACATGTCTTTGTAATCACTGAGCACTCCACCCTCATACTCAATAGTGGTTACACCGGCGGTCGACCCGGTTATGAAAATGGTCGCTATTCCGCTATTTATATTTGATTTTTTTATTTCTTTGGCAATTTCAACGGTTATGTCTATCATATCGCAATTTCCGCTGGTGCTGATGTGTATGGTTTTGCTCTGTGTGGTCATATTCTCACTTCCTCCAATAGAACTTCTTCCAGGTTGAAAACAGGGCCATCGCGGCACACCTGTTTCATTCCTTTTTTAGTTTTTATGCTGCAGCCGAAGCAAGCTCCGATACCACACCCAATCCTTACTTCCAGTGATACTTGAATTGGGGCATTGCTCCGCATTTGATTACTTTGTTTGGCTACCGACTGGTACATGGCTAACGGTCCGCAGGCGTAGACTTGGTCAGCCCAATCAACATATTTGGGCAGTATGTCAGTTACCTTTCCTTTCTCTCCGTCGCTGCCGTCTTCGGTGGTAACGCGCGTCTCGATTCCCTCCGGCAGAAATTTCTTAGGGTAAAGACAACTCTTGGTGCGAGCACCCAGAAGCAACTTCACAAGCTTGCCGTTATCTAAAGCTCTTTGGGCCAGGAAGACTAAAGGGGCGATACCTATACCGCCGGCTGCCAGCAGCAATTTATTTGATTCCGGCTTGATAACGAAGCCGTTACCCAGAGGTCCAAGCAAGTCGAGCTTTGCACCTTCCCGGCGTCGTGAAAGCCAGTGTGTTCCGGTACCCACGACGGCGAAAAGAATGGAGATTCGATTTTTTTTGTCCACCCGGTGAATGCTCAGCGGACGGCGCAATAGGAGGTTCTGGCCGCAACTTATGGTAACGAATTGCCCCGGTCTGGCTCCCGCAACAATATCAGGAGCTTCAACCAGCATGAGGTGATGCCCGGGCATTAACTCAATGTTGGAGATAACGGTAGCCAAGACCTGTTTCAACTGATTCGGCCTTTCCACTCGCTAGACTTATTGGATGTCAGCATGATAGCTTTGCAGGGACTTAACTTCCAGTTTGCCGTTGCGATAGGCAGCTATCCCTTTGGCGGCAGCCACAGCGGCAGCCAGCGTTGTTATATACGTTACCTTATGCTTAATTGCTGTCTTGCGGATATACGAATCGTCATATTTGCTCAGTTTACCACTGGGGGTATTGATTACGAGCTGAATTTCTTTATTCTTGATGCCATCTGCAATATTGGGACGCCCCTCGTGCATCTTTAATATCAGTTCGGACTTGATGCCGTGTTTGGCTAAAAATCTGTGAGTGCCGCGTGTTGCCTTTATTCTGAAGCCGAGCTCGGAGAACCGCTTGGCTGCTTCCAACGCCGCGGGTAAGTCTTTGCTAAACAGGCTTATCAGTGTTGTTCCTTCGATGGGGAGTATTTGTTGTGCCGCCATCTGCGCTTTAAAGAAGGCCAGACCAAAGGACTTAGCGATTCCCAGTACTTCTCCGGTCGACCGCATTTCCGGCCCCAGTATAGGGTCAACTTCAGGGAACATAGGAAACGGGAACACCGCTTCCTTGATGCCGAAGTGGGGTATATGACGTTGTTTTAGATTAAGCTCTGAAAGCTTCTTGCCGAGCATGATTTGGGTTGCCAGGCGAGCCATAGAGACATTACACACCTTCGAGACCAGCGGTACGGTTCGTGACGCTCGGGGGTTGGCTTCCAGGACATACAGAGTATCCCTGGCAATGGCATACTGAATGTTCATCAGCCCTACAACGTTTAGTTCTACCGCTATTTTCTTTGTATACTGGTTGATGGTATCTATGTGATGCTGAGGAATGGTGACTGGCGGTATGACACAGGCTGAATCACCCGAATGTACGCCGGCTAGCTCGATATGCTCCATTACTGCGGGCACGAAGGCATCCATCCCATCGGATATAGCGTCTGCCTCCGTCTCGATGGCGTTTTCCAGGAACTTGTCAATCAGGATAGGGCGGTCAGGGGTTACGTCTACCGCTGCAGCGACGTATTCTTTCAACATGTCCTCATCATGTACCACTTCCATGCCGCGACCACCCAGTACGTATGACGGCCTGACCATTAATGGATAGCCGATTCGCTTAGCCACCTTGAGTGCTTCCTTCAAATTGCTTGCCATGCCGGACTCCGGCATAGGAATGTTGAGTTTTTCCATCATTTGGCGGAAACGGTCTCTATCCTCGGCAAGGTCTATTGTCTCCGGCGATGTGCCTAAGATTTTGACACCGGCTTCGGCTAACTCGTTAGCAATATTCAGCGGTGTTTGGCCGCCGAACTGGACTATAACACCCTGTGGCCTTTCCTTGTCATATATACTCAAAACGTCTTCAACGGTGAGTGGTTCGAAGTAGAGCTTATCTGAAGTGTCGTAATCGGTTGACACTGTTTCGGGGTTACAATTAACCATTATAGTCTCGTATCCTTCATCGCGCAGCGTAAACGCTGCATGAACGCAACAATAATCGAATTCTATGCCCTGGCCGATGCGGTTAGGCCCGCCGCCCAATACCATCACTTTACGTCTATTGCTGCTTGCGGTCTTGTCCGATGCGTTATAGGTTGAGAAGTAGTAGGCTGCATTTTCGACGCCGCTGACTGGCACAGGCTCCCAGCCTTCAACTACCCCGAGTAAAGTACGTTTCCTGCGAATCTCTTTTTCCGGTACGTTGAGAATCTGTGATAAATATCGGTCTGAGAATCCGTCTTTCTTGGCCCGCGTAAGCAAAGTCTCCGGCAGCGTTTTGCCTCTATATTTAAGGATTTCCTCCTCCAGTTCTACTAGCTCCTTCATCTGGTTGATGAACCAGGGCTTGATATAAGTCTTCTCATAGAGTTTCTGGACATCCGCACCTTTACGCAGGGCCTCATACATTATGAACTGTCGCTCGCTGGTTGCTTCGTTTAACATAGCCATCAGTTCATCCAGCGACTTCTGGTTAAAGTCCCGGGCAAAGCCGAATCCGTATCTACCGTTCTCTAAAGAGCGGACTGATTTTTGAAGTGCTTCTTTGTATGTTTTACCGATGCTCATAACTTCGCCAACGGCTCGCATTTGAGTGCCTAGTTTATCCTCGGCATCCTTAAATTTTTCAAAAGCCCAGCGGGCGAACTTCACTACCACGTAATCGCCGGAAGGCGTGTATTTCTCCAGACTGCCGTCACGCCAGTAAGGGATTTCATCCAGTGTCAGGCCTGCGGCTAACTTGGCAGAGACGAAAGCAATAGGGAAGCCGGTCGCCTTAGAAGCCAGAGCCGATGAACGCGAAGTCCTGGGGTTTATCTCAATCACTACCACACGGCCTGTTTTAGGGTCGTGCGCAAATTGAATGTTAGTACCACCTATAACGCGTATTGCCTCCACAATTCTATAAGAATAGTCCTGGAGGCGTTTTTGCAACTTGGTATCGATGGTCAGCATTGGGGCTACACAAAAAGAGTCGCCGGTATGAACACCCATGGCATCTACATTTTCGATAAAACACACGGTAATCATCTGGTTTTTAGAATCACGGACAACTTCCAGTTCCAGCTCTTCCCAGCCCAAGACCGATTCTTCCACCAGTATCTGCCCGATAAGGCTCGCCGAAATGCCGCGGCTGGCCACAGTTCGTAATTCCTCAACATTGTAGACCAAGCCACCGCCGGTTCCCCCCATGGTGTAGGCGGGCCGTATAACCACCGGGTACCCCAGCTCAGCCGCGACCGTTTCTGCGTCCTCTACGCTGTAGACCGCCTGGCTTTCGGGCATCTCTATGCCCAGGCGGTTCATCGTTTCCTTGAAGGCGATACGGTCCTCGCCGCTTTTAATGGCGTCTACATCGACACCGATCACCTTGACGCCATATTTCTCGAGGACTCCTGAACGTGCCAGCTCGGCGCTGAGATTGAGACCCGTTTGCCCGCCCAGGTTCGGTAAAAGAGCGTCAGGCCGTTCCTTTTCGATGATTTGAGTCATCATTTGGAGGTTTAGCGGTTCAATGTATGTAACGTCTGCCATCCCCGGGTCGGTCATGATAGTTGCCGGATTTGAATTTACCAGTACAATTTCATAGCCCAGACTTCGGAGTGCTTTGCAGGCTTGGGTTCCCGAGTAGTCGAACTCACAGGCCTGCCCTATTACGATAGGTCCGGAGCCGATGATCATTACTTTCTTGATATCGTTACGTCTGGGCACAAAAACCTCCCATTCTTTCTTCTATTCTGATTTGTAAACTAACTGGCCAGCCACTACGGTCATTTGCACTTTGCCTTTAAAATGATAGCCATCGAACGGCGTGTTCTTGCCTTTAGAGGCGAAGTCACGTTTGTCTACCAGCCATTCCTTATTCGGGTCAAAAAGGGTAACATCTGCTTTACATCCGGGCTTTAGTATGCCGAGTTCTCCGTATGTGGTGCCTATAATTCCGGCCGGCTCGATTGTGAGCTTGGAGATTAGTGTCTTCAGGTCTAGCTGGCCGTTATGCACCAGGCTCATTAGGCAGGCGAAAGCTGTTTCCAGGCCGCTGATGCCGAAGGCAGCCAGCCCGAACTCGCACATTTTGTCTACCAGAGTATGAGGAGCGTGGTCAGTGGCAATAGCATCGATAGTACCGTCTTTGAGCCCTTTTATTAAGGCGGCAATGTCTTCTCTGGTACGCAATGGCGGGTTGACCTTGGCGTTGGTGTCGTATGTCAGTTGGTCGTTCTTTTCTAGCCGGCTGCCCATCACTCGTTCTTCGGTTAGAGTTAAGTGGTGAGGCGTTACTTCGGCAGTAACTGCTATGGCTTTTTCTTTAGCCTTTCGGATAAGTTCCACCGAGCCCTCGGTACTAACATGGGCAATATGTAATCGAGCACCAGTCATTTCTGCCAACGCTATATCACGGGCAACTATAATCTCCTCAGCAGCTTTGGGAATACCTTTAAGTCCCAGGCGAGCTGACACCCAGCCGTCATTCATAAAGCCACCATCACTTAGTTCCTTATCCTCGCAGTGGTCGATAATTGGCAGATCCAGAGCCCGGCTGTAGTCCATGGCCAGGGACATAATTCGTGAACTGGCTACAGGATTCCCGTCGTCACTGAAACCGATAACTCCGGCCTCAGCCAGCTCATTCATTTCAGCCAGTTCTTTGCCTTGCCTTGCTTTGGTTATACAGCCAATCGGCAGTACTTGAACTACTCCATCAGTTTCGGCCGTCTTCTTTACATAATCTATGGAAGCCCGGCTATCAAGTGGTGGATTTGTATTGGGCATGCAACAGACGGTGGTGAACCCGCCTTTAGCTGCAGCTTTAGTACCGGTTTCGATAGTTTCCTTGTCTTCGAAGCCCGGCTCGCGGAGATGGCAGTGCAGGTCAATGAATCCAGGACAGACAATAAGACCTTTGGCGTTAAGGGTCTTTAAGTCGGAATGCCCCGGCGCTGTTCCTTTATCACCGATCCATACGATTTTGCCTTTAGAAATTAGCAAATCGGCAACTTTGTCTACTCCCTGACCAGGGTCGAGGATACGGCCGCCGCTAATTAACAGGGTAGGGGACATTATTTATTTTTACCTCCTGTAATTAAGTAAAGCAATGCCATGCGAATGGCTACGCCGTTTCTTACCTGTTCTTCAATGACCGATTGAGTGCCATGAGCGACCTCGGGACTTATCTCGATGCCTTCATTGATAGGGCCGGGGTGCATAACCAGGACATTTGATTTAGCCAGTGAAAGTCGCTCAGTTGTTACTTGATAGCGCTGGATGTATTCTCTCAAGCTGGGCAGCATTCCGCTTTGTTGTCTCTCCATTTGAA
>Ga0154665_185_pt3 | contig 27554 bp, 26 predicted proteins | sample Rifle2008BG13ft_FD_116094 | JGI IMG/M metagenome (GOLD analysis project Ga0154665, IMG submission 116094) | Chloroflexi bacterium RBG_13_48_17
TTACGTTAGCTATCACATCCTCGAATTTTGCTCCCACGCGGCATTGTTCGTAGAACGTTTTCTCGGTGCCTTCGAAGGAAATGGATATCCTGTCCAGCCCGGCATCGATTAGCCCGTTGATATTGCTTTCATTAAGCAGGGTGGCATTGGTGTTGAAATAAATATCGATGATGCCCTTGTCCTTGGCATACTTTATCATTTCAAAAATTTTCTGGTGCAGCATCGGCTCGCCGCGCAGACTTAATTTAATGGAGTAAAGTCCGTTTGTAACGCCTTCATCGATGATTTTCTTGTAGAGAGATATATCCATGTAGCCGTAGCGGTAGGGACCCCAGTTGTGAGTGGTAACGGCGCAGAAGGGGCATTTAAGGTTGCAGGCGTTGGTCGACTCTATATCCAGGTGGATGGGGAAATCACCGACGGTAAAGTCGCGCGGGTATTCGAACCACCGCCGCCGGTATTCCAGGAAACGTTTATCCCGGCGGACATCGAACACCGTACTTTTGCCGGCCGTATGGAAATTAGCGTTTGCCTGCGCCCGCACCATAGAGGTTCTCCTCACCTGCCAGTCTATTATTTGTCATAACGTGTTCTCTCATCGCTAAAGCCGTGCTTTTTAAGCCAGTATTCCACCGAGGGTATCTGCCATTCGAAGTCGACATCGCAGCCGCCCCACTGCTTGAGAGGATAGATTTTCTGTCCCATCCATTTCTGGGGGAGCAGGCCGGCGTGCAGGTTTTCCAGGCAGTGAGGGCGGACGATAGATACCCCCATATCGGCAAAATATACGTCCCCCTGCGAATCGCGGTCGCAATTCATGGTCCTGGGGTCGCCGAAAGTCTCGAAAGGAACGAAGGGATGGAGCAGGCCATCCTCGCCGATTTTTCTGGCCCGCAGCGGACTCCACATATTGTAAACGGAGACGGACACCGCCGAATCATATTCCGGGTTGGCCCGCAGGACTTCTATCCCCTGGTCGATTGTCTCCGCCAGGATGGTGGCGGCATTGCAGAACAGGAGCACCATCAATTCGACCTCTTTGCCCGCGGCTTTACACTTGTCCCGGATAACGCGGTAGCCGTGAGCGTAAGCATCCTCGCCCAACGCCTGTTTGGTAGCCAGTTCGGGCGGTCGGTCGATTATGTTTATGCCTTGTTCCCGCCCCATTTTTTTATAGGACTCGGAGTCGGTGGAAAAATACACTTCGTCGACAAAACGGGCGTTTTTGGCTGCTAAAAGGGGGTAAAGGAGCATCGGGCGGCCCAGCACGGGGTAAGTATTCTTCCCCGGGAAGCCGACGCTTCCCTCGCGGCCGAGCAGCAGGGCGGCGACTATTTTCTTACGTTCCAAAGATTATACCTCGAACTGAAATTACGTGTATATTTACCGGACATATTATTTAGAAATATATCACAGAGTGCGTCAACGAAGCAATCTGTTTGAACTTGCTGTAACTACGGAATACTATTCCGGCTGGCGGCGCTGGTCAAAAGGCGGCCATCTGTAATATGATGATGGAGATGAAACGATGGATTGATATTACCGTGCCCCTGCGCCACGCCATGGTACACTGGCCGGGTGACCCACCGGTGGAAATCGTACGTATCCGTGACCTTGACCGCGGGGATGGCAATACGATATCTCAAATAAATATGGGTTCGCATACCGGCACGCACATGGATGCGCCGGCTCATTTTCTCCGCAGGGGAATCGGCATCGATAAAATGCCGCTCGATGCCACCGTGGGAAGGGCGAGGGTGATTGAGATTCTTGATGCGGAATCGATAAAACCGGAAGAGCTTATCGGTCATAAAATTCGCCGCGGCGAGCGTATTCTTTTCAAGACGTGCCACGCGGCGCGGGTCTGGCAAACAAACGAATTTGTTAAAGACTTCGTTTTTATTTCGGCGGAGGCAGCGGATTTCCTCGTTGAACGCGGTGTCAAAGCCGTCGGCGTCGACTATCTTTCGGTCGGTGGTTTTAAGCGTGACGGAAGCCGTGTGCACAGGACGCTGCTACGGGGCGGCATATGGATAATCGAGGGACTTGACCTGTCACGGGTAAGACCCGGCAGGTATAACTTGATATGCCTGCCGCTAAAGATAGACAGGGGAGACGGCGCGCCGGCACGGGCGATATTACGGCCGGTTTAAGACAGCTGTTACTTTTCAGTTTTTCTGGAACGCGTGCCTTCTTTTATTTGAGCTACCAGAGCTTTAATTTCTTTAACGGATAGATAGTCCCTGTAAAAACCGCCGATCAGCATTCCCCAGGCGATTACTTGAGCGGCTAAGGAAATGCCGGTGAAAGCTCGTAAACCGAACGAGGACTCCAAGTACCTGTGGAAAAAGAAGAAGCAGATAGATAAAATGAAAGGGACCAGGATTTTGGCCTGATGCCGTAGGTATTCCGCCTTACGGGTGAACATATAGCTCCTGGCGAAATAATACACAGTCAGTGTTACCAGGCCCTGCGTACCTATAGTCACCCAGGCAACGCCGACGACGCCATACCCGAGCTGAATGATAAGGATATCAAAGACTATATTTAATGTTAGTCCAATTATGTAGAAAACCAGAGATAGCCTCTGCTTATTTACGATTGTTGAAATTAATACAAGATTTGGAATTGTTACGATTGCAGCCAGGTAGATGTTATAAGATAATACATTAAATATAGTGATACTCCCCGTATACTTTGTCGTAATTAGATTTACAACCAGATAAAAACCAAGCTGCGCCAGAGGTATCAACATGGCGGTGCCGATGGCGAGGTATACTGCTATCCTCTTGGCATCCCTAAAACCTTCGAGGACGCTATCGGCATTATTCGCGTATCGCCATAAAATCGGCCGCAATACATTGGTAAAGCTGATAGGAAGAGCGAGCGCTATTGTTACGAATCCGATGGCGTAGGTATAAAGACCTAATTGCTCCTGGGTAAGCATTGACGCAATGAGTGTTCTATCCATCAACTGATACGCCCAGAAAACAAGGGTCCCACCTTGAAGGACGATTCCGACTTTTAGTAATCTGATTGTCTCACTTCGGTCAAACTGAAAACGGAAGTTGATAGGTCCCCTTTTCAGGTAGTAAATCCATAGAATTACATTAACGATTAATGGTGCTAACAACAAGGCGTAGACTTTTAACCAGTAAACGCATATTACAGTAATCACCGGCACAGCGATGGCTTGTATCAGATTCCCGGTAGCTACTGTGTTGAACTTTTCACGGATGAAGTTATAATTCCCCCAGAAATTAGCCAGCCTAGCTGATAGATAACTGAAAGCGATGATAAACATGCCTGTCCTCGTAGTAGTATCAGAGAAGAAAAACGAGGCGGCTAAAATAACGATAAACGGCAGCAACGAATACAACAATTCAGGAGTAAGAGATACGTTTTGTATTCTAACAGCCCGTGCTACTTCACCCTTTCCCAGTAGCCCGGGCATTTCCCGGCTTCCGGCGCTTACAAGCCCGGGACCAATAAGACTGGCGTACATCAACCACAGTCCCAGGAAACCGTAAATGCCGTACTCCTCCGGAACAATAATCGTAGCCACGTACATGGATGCCAGCATGGCGATAACTGCCCCGATGACTTGGACGGTACTGAATTTCAAGGAATTTCTGGCTATATTGGTTATGCTTATCGTCATCTGTAACCTGAACCTGGTTTAAAGGACGTTCCTTTCACGCTGGAGATTATGGATTTATTTAACAGTTATCACCTTCACCGTTTTTCTCAAGTATATCAAATAAACTACCTTCTTCCATATTGATTCTCATTTTGAACCGTTCCGGGTCGCTATTGAGAAAGTCATCAATATGTTTTATCGCTTTTGGGATATCAAAATACTGTTTCAGTAAATTCCCGAAATACTCTACAGCTCCTGGCCGGACGATGCTTGACTTATGATATAAAGACATCACCGGCACACCGGCAATAATAGATTCATAGAAGGCGGTTGACGGGCTATCGCAAATAACTCTGCCGGCGGTAAGCAGGTGTTCGATGAAGGGATTAGTAGCAACCTCGACATTACTGAAATTATTATCCCTGATAAAATCCGGGATGGGATTATAGACCTTGTCGGATTGCGGAAGCCCCTTCCAGACAAAAGTAAAGTCGTCTCTCGTTGAAAAATATTCTATAAGCGATTTTTGAAAATTATAATACCACGTATCTGTACTGGGGTCACCCTCCATTCTTCTGGCATCCCACTGGATAAATAAAGGCACGTAGATAACCTTGTTTTTTCTAATAGCGCCGGTTCCTTTCTTTTCCCTGACGTCAGTTATTTTTTTTATATTCAGTAATCGGTAAGGGTTGCTATATAGTCCTGCTGAAGAATGAATCTCATCAGCCAGATGTCTGAAATATTCTTTTGCCTCAATGTTTGAAGAGATGTGGATTTTATAATTCTCAAGCTCGGCGGTACTCCAGACGCGGCTATCATAAACTGTATCACCATGCACAAGACAGGCTGTCTTCAATTTTGGTTGACGATTTGCCGCCGCCAGAGCAGCATAATCTTGTAACGTTGATACAGAATGTGTAAAGAAAAGGTCGATATCGGCTTTTTTATAGAATGCGGCAAACTCTTTTATGTAATCAACCAGCTCCGGGCATACCTTTGAAACAAAATACCCTAATCTCGGCAATACTATTTCGGAGACATTCAGTTGGCATTTCTCATTGACCCAATAAATTAAATCATTGCCCGTGAGGAGACCGGCAGTATTTTGCCAGTTGTTTTCGTTCGATAGAGAAGATTCCGGCTGTAATTTTAGATGCTTTCTCGTGCCGAAGCAGGAGTATTTTAATACATCATCGCCTGATAATAGATAAACATGATGGCCCCGGACTAACGCTTCGGCAACGAAGTCTTCTCCTATTTGAGAAACCATAAGAAGAAAAATATTGTGCCTTTTCTGTCCGGCACGCTTAAAAGAGGGTAATTTTTTTAAGCACCTGTAACTAAAATATATTCTCCTCACAATTGCACTTTTGTATAAAGTTGTTTTTAATCTGATTATGAGACTTCTATTCCGGCTGCCCTTTTTACTTTCTTTTACCTTTTTTTCTTCCGGCTCAAGCAAAACCGTCTTTAAAGGAATGTTTTTCTCACGACAAATAAGCGGGATAACTTGAGAATACAGGCTCTGGCCGAGGTGCTCAAATCGGTAGTTTAACGGTGGCTCGGCAGATTTTTTAACAAAATATGTAACCCCGGTTGGTTTAATTGTCTTAAATAAATGCCGCAGCGTATAGCACCGGAGGTAAAGAGGGTCTAAAATCATTCCCTTTAAATACCAGCGGTAGATTGTGCCCAGTTTTAAATCAAGCCCTTTAATATTTTTCAGGAGGAATTCATCCAGGTTTTCAATCCAGCGGAAAACGGATATGCGGTGCTCCTCTACCTGGTTTGATAACTCAACGACATCGTAATAGTCCTCGATAATTGAGTATGTTATTCTTTTTTTATCCAACTGGTAACAGACTTCCGGCGTCAGCGCTACAACAATGCTGTCTTTATCAAATTCTATTTCCCGGTTATAGTCTTCGACCAGATATGTTTTCATAAACTAATCCACTCAACCCGCGTAAGTACTCAAACTGACCCTCACCCCTCGTCTATTATTACTTCTCCGTATCGTTTATCGTTCGGTGTGAGACCCGGTATACTCTGGTCTTGACTACATCATCGTCAGACAGCGGTATGCCTAAAAAGTTTTTTAGTTTTATCGCTTCCTCTCGGATGATATTGAAAAGGACCTCATCGGACATTTGAGTTAAATTAACATGGAGATCCTGTCGGTCTCCCGTATGCAGAAGATATTCCTCCTCATCGGGGATAAATCCGTGCTCTTTAGTATACTTATACATCGGAGTACCGGGGAGCGGTAATAAAAATCCGATTGAGGGGTAAATCTCACAGCGTTTACAGACTTCAAAAGTGTGGCGAATCGTCTCCGGAGTTTCCTGGGGATACCCAAAAACCAGTGATGTCGTACAGCCGAGTCCCGCTTTCCGCGCGGTATCCATTTGCTCGATAAACTCGGCGGCGTCCATTTTCTTATTCATGGCCTTTAAAATAGCCGGGTCGGAGGATTCCAATGCTCCTCCAATGGTTAATGCGCCTAAATCCTTACAGCGTTTAAGTAAATCCAAATCCCTTTTTTTGTAAGTATTTCCTCGCGGTTGCATAGGCCAGTAAAACTTAATGCCCTTTTTCTCGATTTCCTTACAGAGTTCTTCGGTGCGGACTATCGAATGAAAAGTCAGTTCATCCCCAAAATTAACGTAATTGATGCCGTATTTCTTTTGCAGTAAATCGATATACTCGATAACCATGCTAAACGGGTAAAAGCGATATTTATCGTTCTTAAAGGCGTGAGTGCAAAATGTGCAATTATACGGGCATCCTCTGGCAGTATTGACAGACAAAGCCCTGAATTCTTCTACCGGTATCGGATATGGCTCCGGCACGGTAATCGGAGAGACCTTGATATATTCCTCTATATTAAAGAGAGAATAGTCGGGGAAAGGTATCTCCTTTATGTTCGGGACTGCTTTCCGCCTGGGCGTAATAATGACATTTTCACCATCGCGATAAGCAATACCGGGTATGTTATGCCATACCGTATCCTCTAATTTTGCGTGCACAATATCTAAGATAGTATTATCGCCTTCTCCGATAACGGCAATATCAACCTGCGGCACTTTGGTTAACAGTAGTTCAGGAATGGAACTGGCTACCGTATTGCCGACTACCACTAAAGCCCCGGGCATAATTTCTTTAACCCGTCTGGCAAGGTCTTTTATATACCTGTAGCCGGTAACGATGGTCCCAAAACCAACGATATCGTAGCGATTCTTTCTTAAGAAATTATCGACTTCGGCATCGGAGAGCCGGTAGAGGTCAATATCAAGAATATCCGGTTTGAAACCAGCCAGGGCAAGAGAAGTAGCAATGCACGATAGTCCTACGGGTAAATACTTAACCCTGCTTTCTCTACGGAGGCAGACATTAATCAGTAAAATGCGCATGATATTACTCCTGCCCCACCATTTCCCGGCTTAAAGGCGTACCGCGTTTGATTGCCTTAACAGCCTTTCGCCCCAGCACATCTTTAAAGTATCGCGGATGGAGGCCGTTCCCCGGCCGGATGGAACGAATATTATCTTCTGTAAATACCTCGCCGGCTTTAATATCCTTGACGGCGAAAACCGAGCGGCGGTTTACCCGGCTGGCCGCTTCTCCGGCCTGTATCTCGTAACTTATATTGCCCAGCGCTTTTTCGGCGGTTCGTATGGCTTCCACCATGGCTTTAAATTCCTGGGGTTCCATAGAGAAAGCGCTATCCGGGCCAGGGATATCCCGCGAGAGGGTAAGGTGTTTTTCAACCATGCAGGCCCCCAGGGCTACCGCCGCCACGGATACGGCAATGCCCAGGGTATGGTCGGAAAGCCCTGCCGGAACACCAAGTGTTGCCGCCATGTGAGAAATAGTTTTTAAATTCATCTCTTCCGGCGGGGTAGGGTAAGCGCTGGTGCATTTAAGCAGGGCTATCTGCGAAGCCCCGGCTTTCTTGGCCGTCTGTACGGCCTCCTTGATTTCATCAAGTGTCGTTGCGCCGGTGGAGATAATAATCGGTTTGCCTTTACCGGCGATGTATTGGATAAGGGGAATGTCCACAATTTCCAGCGAGGCGATTTTATAGGCGGGCACAGCCATCTTTTCCAGGAAATCCACGGCCGTTTTATCGAAAGGCGTGGAAAAAAGAGTCAGCCCCAGGTCATTAGCGACCTTTTTTAATTTCGGCTGCCATTCCCAGGGTGTAAAGGCTTCGCCGTAGAGTTCGTAAAGAGTGCGCCCATCCCAGAGGGTGCCGCCGCTGATTTTGAACTCCGGTCTATCGCTCTGAATAGTAATCGTATCCGGCGTATAAGTCTGGAGCTTAACGGCGTCTGCCCCCGCTTCTTTGGCAGCTTCGATGAGTTTAACAGCCTGGTTGTATTTCTGATTGTGGTTGGCTGATATCTCGGCCACGATATACGCGGGAAAGCCGACGCCAATTTTACGTCCGTCGATTTCTATATAAGTCTTTTTTGTCTCTTTCATTTTGATACTTCCTGGTCTAACTTAAGAGTATCTTTCAAGCCCTCTTTAATATATTTTATAGCTTTATTACCGGTATTGAATAGCAGGTCGGTCGCCCGCTGATAAATAGGGAGTGAGTTCTCCCCCGTTGCGGATAAACGGGATGTTTGAACCTCTGACTTCCTGTGTGTAAAACAATCTTGATAAATGGCGGAGGCCGCTTGCCTCCTTTCGGTAGACAATTATAAGTAAACTCTAATCCTAAATCAATTACAGTCAATTAGCCTGGCCATATCCCTTGATCAATTTTCTATCAATCTTGTTGGCAATAAATCCTTATATTTGTGGTACATTTCCTTGGATTGCTCGTTACTTTGGACTAATAACTTTATTCTATGAAGAATGTTCTCTGCTTCCTGTTGCGCTCCTTTCCCAATATAGGATAAATACAAGCCATAAAGGGCAAAAATGTGGAAATGATAAACGCTTAATATGTCATTGAATAAATCAATCGCCTTATCAAAATCACCATCCCCAAAATTGGGATTGTTAACGAAATTAATATCCAGGTTCAATCTGTAAATAAACTCCTGAAGATCGACTGCGGATATTTCTTTAGTATCAAAGGTACGATCTCTTAAAAATAGACTGGATAACAGTTCCATGTTTTCCTGGATATATCCTCTTTTTAGAAATTCGTCATATATTTCTGCCCCTTTTAAAGGCGTCGCAATAAAAAAAGTACACCAGTCGCTTTTTAACTCTTTTATATAATTTACTGTTTCCTCCATGAGATCTTTAGTTTCATCTGGAAATCCAAAAATAAAAAAGCAACGGACGGTCAATCCTTTACTACGACAATACTTTACGAGTTCTTTCGCTTTATCAAGATTAACATTCTTTTTGATAATGTTTTTCTGGACATATGCAGAACCTGATTCTACAGCAAAGTTAACTATTTTGATATCACATTCAATAATTGCATCAATAATATCTTTGTCTAGGAGATTGACATATAATCCGGACGGAATTTGTAGTTCAAGATCAGGAATACGCAATGCTTTAAATTTTTTTAGCAATAGTATGGTTCTATCTTTCTTGGCATTGAATAAATCGTCATTGATATCTATTAGCGTAATCCCATAGCGTTTATTCAATGCGGTTATTTCTTCCATTACTTTATCGATTGAACGAAATCTAAGTTTTCTACCGTTGATTGAATGAGCGGCACAAAAAGTACACTTAAAAGGACATCCGCGAGTTGTCATGATTGAAGCAATTCTTTTTGTTAAAGTATCTCCGATGCTTCTACGGCGTCCTGTAGAAGTAGCATATCTCTCCATGGCGCATAGGTCCCAATCAGGTAATGGTAATTCGTCCAAATTTGTTATTTGATCAGACACGGTTAAGGCATGCAGTTCATCTGCAACATCGTCCTTATGAATTACTCCACGAATTTTGCCATGTGTATTGTTGGAGTATTGTTTGATAAGTTCTGTGAAAGCTATCTCTCCCTCTCCTCGTACGACAATGTCAATGTTAGGACTGGCTAGAAGCAACTTATAATAGTTGGTTGCATGGATGCCTCCAACAACGATTAACGCCTTTGGCCAGCGCTTTCTAATAATCGGAATCATCACCTCAAAAAAGCTGTATGATGTTGTAAACATATACGAGATACCGATGATATCCGGTTCAAATTTTACCTGATTGTCAATCTCCGCAAGAAGATACTCTTCAATTTTTGTATAATTAACGATATTTGGAAGAAATGCATTGTAATCTAAAAGCCCTACCTTACCAATGTCGTTATTTTTCTTCATATATGCAGAGAGATACAGTATTCCCAGAGGTGTAGTTAATATTTGTGGATGTGGACTCTCCCCGGCGAAGCTTTCTCTAAGAAGGTCTAAAGGTAAAGTAGGAATACATACAAACAGGATATTTGGGTTTTCCTTCATACATCTCCAATCGTGTCTTTGACTCGCTCAGGTTTCTTGCCGTATATTTCTGTAATACCGCTGTTTGGCTTCCTTACCGACGCTATGATAGAGATAAGTGTAGTCTTAGCTTACCGTATAAACCGAATCGTCATTTCACCTGTTTATCTTAGAGTCCCTCTACCATCTTCTTTAATTCTTCCGTGGTCAGCCACTTTGTATTGTTGTCGCTGGTATACTTGAACCCATCGGGGAGGGGCTTGCCCCCTTTTATGTTGTCCTTGATCCAGAAGGAATGCTCGGGCTCGATGAGGAAGTAATCGTTAAACTCAATGGCATGGTACGCCTCCTCTTCGCTTAGCAGGACTTCATGGAGTTTTTCGCCGGGGCGTATCCCCACAATCTCTATTTTGGCTTTAGGCGCAATCGCCTCGGCGAGAGTGGTGATTTTCATGCTGGGGATTTTGGGGATAAAGATATCCCCGCCGCGCATCTGGCCAATACAGTCGATAACAAAACGGACTCCCTGCTCAAGAGTGAGCCAGAATCTGGTCATCCGCTCATCGGTAATGGTGATTTTTCCCTGCTTCCTTTGCTCCAGAAAGAGGGGGACAACACTGCCCCGGCTGCCAACGACGTTTCCATAACGTACGCAACTGAACCGTGTCTTTCTTAAACCGCCGACATAGGCATTGCCCTGTACGAAGAGTTTTTCCGCCACCAGCTTTGTGGCTCCATATAAATTAACCGGCTGCACTGCCTTATCCGAGCTGATATTTATTACCCGGTCTATATTATTATCTATGGCCACATCGATGATATTGGCGGCGCCATCAATGTTTGTCTTAACGGCTTCCAGAGGATTGTATTCGCTGGTGGGGACCTGTTTTAAGGCGGCGGCGTGGACGACGATATCAACTCCGTTCATGGCACGGGTAAGTCTGTCTTTATCCCTCACGTCGCCGATGAGGAAGCGGAGTCTTTCGTCATTATTAAACTTCTGCTGCATCTGCATTTGCAGCAGTTCACCCCGCGAGTATATCCTGATGGTGGCGGGGTCGTGCTCCCTCAAGACTATCTCCGTAAACTTTTGCCCGAATGAGCCGGTGCCGCCGGTTACCATTATGACTTTATTTTTTAAAACCATGGTTAAACCTCACTATTATTATTCAGCTTTCGGCTCGTATTATAATCCGTTTTTTATTCGCCCAGCCGGACGATGTTATCGCCGGACAGGCCTCTCGTAACGCCTCTGCAATCGAAGACCAGTTTAGATGTAGCGGCTATTTTTTTAGTGTCATAGCTCGTGTGCGCGGTGGCTATTACCGTGCAGTCCGCCCATGATAGATTTTCCTTAGTAAGCTCCACGGATTTTAAAGCCCCGCTATCGAGCGGAATCGTGGGGATATAAGGGTCGTTGTATTTTACTGTAGCCCCTTTATCACCAAGAAGCTGCACCAGTTTCAGGGAAGGGGATTCTCTCGTATCAGCCACATCATTCTTATATGCCACCCCTAGCACCAGCACCTTGGCGCCTTTAAGACTTTTACCGCGTTCATCAAGGATTTCCATGATGCGGGATGTGACATAATGGGGCATGCGGGTATTGATTTCTCCTGCCAGCTCAATGAATCTTGTGCTAAAATCGTATTCCCTGGCTTTACTGGCTAAATAGCTGGGGTCGAGGGGTATACAATGGCCGCCCACACCCGGCCCCGGATAGAAGGGCATATAGCCGAAAGGTTTGGAACTGGCGGTGCCAATCACCTCCCAGACGCTTATGCCCATTTTTTCACAAAGTTGCGCTATCTCATTGACCAGGGCAATATTCACATGACGGAATGTATTTTCGAATATCTTGGTCATTTCAGCGACTTCTACACTGGAGACGGGAATCACTACATCGGCCACCTGGGCATAGAGAAGCCTGGCTAGCTCGGTAGAAGCCGCATCGATGCCGCCCACCACCTTGGGGGTGTTTTTAATTCCGTACTTTTTGTTCCCGGGGTCGACCCTTTCCGGAGAGTAAGCGAGATGGAAGTCTTTGCCTGCTTTTAAGCCGGATTTCTCCAGGGCGGGCAGCATCACTTCTCTGGTTGTGCCGGGGTAGGTAGTGCTTTCCAGGATTGCCAGTTGCCCCTGCCGCAAGTGCTGGGCTAAAACTTGAGATGCCTGTATAACAAAAGATAGGTCCGGCTCGCGGGCTTTGGTAAGAGGAGTGGGCACGCAAATACAGATAACATCCGCCTCGACGAGTCGGCTTTGAGCGGTGGTCGCTAAGAAACGTTTTGAGGCAACCGCTGCAGCGAGGTCTTTACTGCTGATATCGGTTATATAAGACTCGCCTTTGTTGATGAGGTTTACCTTTTTCGACTGCGTATCGAATCCTAGGACTTTAAAACCAGCCTGTGAGAAAGCAATCGCTAACGGCAAGCCTACATATCCCAGTCCCACGATGCCGATAACCGCCGTTTTTTTAGCGAGTTTATCTTTCAGTTGCGGTATCGTTTTGTTTTTCATGTGCATCTTACCTTATGCTATCTCAGAAATACTATGTTGCTCTTCTCATATCAATCTCAATGATAACATATTTAGAAATTGAAATTTCTTGGAATCTCCAGACTTGCTCTGATCACTGATTTCAGATTCTTTGACATTAGCCTATCACTCTACCGTGAGGCTGTCAATCAGGCCACCGAGGGGTAATTACCTTTACTATAATTGCTGCCCTTCTAATTTCCGCCGCCGCTCCTGATAATCTCCAGAGAACGTTCCCCTTCATTGAAAAGTAAATCAATCACCGATAAATAGGGAATAAAACTGCCATGAAGTTGGCGATAAGCAGGATGCTTATAGTCTTGAAATGTTAGCCGTATTCCTTCTTCCTGAAACAAGCCCAGATTAAGCAGCGCCCTCGCCCCGGCAGCATCATACAATTCCTCCGCGCCAAGCTTCTTACAGATATCGATTACACGCCGGTCATCGCTGCTTTCAATCTTGAGCGCAGAAGAACAGATAACAGGCGTCGTAATTTTAAGTTGTCCCATTAAAAAAGAAACTAATGCTAAATTCAAATCCACCAGCTTTACCCACTCTTTTTCATAAATTTCTTTAAGGGGCTTTATATAGTTATTAAAAAAGGGGGTTTTTGAATAATTGAACTCAATCGACCTGATATGTTTTACCGCCCATTGTTGCTTATTATCTATTTCAGCTTCACATATCTTTTGATATCTTTTTCCAGCGGTCAAAACGGGCACGGTCAACATCTGTTCGCCATTTGGACCCTTCAGCCGGTTCCGCTGGTGCCAGCTTTTTGGCTCGAACTGGACATCGTCGAAAAAGACGAAGGTATCACTCCGGTCGATTAGCTCGAAATAGCCTAGCCAGGGTAGATAGGTGGGCTGCATTATGCTAATCTTCATGCGTACTCCCGATTATATTCTACAATAATGATTCTGGCAATTCTTGCAGCGCCGCCGGAGTCAACCAGTTTTCTCGCTGTCTGCGATAGTCTTCTTCTCAATGGCGCATCGCCGAGTATTGCCTCGATAGTCCTTCCTGTTTTCGGATTATCTATTTTGTTATGGAGGCCCAGATAAACAACCGCCCCTTTCCGGTCGAATAGCCGCGCCTCATCATCCTGTTCCTGATTTTGAGAGATTATTATTGCCGGCGTCCCCAGGGTACACGCCTCATACATAAGTGTCCCGCCGCTGATTACCGCCAGGTCTGCTCCCCACATCAGAGGTGCCATGTTTGAAGCGTTCTTATGCAGAGAATACCTCTTTTGCCGGGAGACCAGTCTCGCTATTTCACTCATTGCACCGAAAGACGCCCCGATGACAAGGTCAATCCTTGGCTTGGAATCCGCCTGCTCCAGTATCGGGATAAGCCTCTGCGTCAGGTTCTCCGGGTCGCTGCCCCCAAAGCACACCAGGATGCCTTTCGGCCCGGCCGGTATCGCTCTCTGTTCCCGGTCGAAGGCCTCAAATTGTTTGCCCAAGATGATGTAGTCTTTGCCCGCTAAGTACCTGGTGGTACCGGGGTATAGATGGTTTACCGATTTGTTGAAATTCGGTTTTATCAATATATCCGAAGAGAACCTGATATTACCGTTGTGGTCATCTATGTTTACGAGGAATTTCGCCCGGCTCTTGAAGTAGAGCAAGTCCTCTTCATTAATCGCCGGCAGGTCTACGATTAGTATATCAGGCGTTATGTGGATATTGTCTGATATTCCGGGTTCGATTCCGTAGTCTCCTGTGTTGAGTTCACTGAACACTGAAGGGGTCGCGGATATGAAAGTAATGGCACAATCGGTTGTTTCCTTTAACTTCCGTGCCAGGTTCAGGCATCTGACCGCATGCCCTAAGCCTATTTCTTTTCCCCCATCGACTCTGAACGCAATATTTAGCACTTTAAATTCACCGAGTTTTTTGCCGGATGTGCTGATTAATCCCGGCTATTTCAGGGTGGTTGTCAAGGAAATCGATTATTTCAGCCAGGGTAAAATCCTCGTTGGGGGCAAAATGCTCGTATATCTTTCTCACAACTTCTAAATCTGCAACCTCGTCCACACATAACCTGTAATTCGGTCGCCTTAGTTCCTCCGGAGCCATGGTAATATTGACCGAAAAAATCTCCGGGTGTTCCGTCATAAAAGTCATCACGTGTTCTCGATAGTACCGCTGCTCCGGCCGGGTCAGCCGGTAGCTTTTATTCAAGGCAGAAGCCGTCATCACTTCAGCGGCGCCGGTTCCCAGCGGATAACCATCGATAAAAACATAATCTGAAGGGTTCTCCTTATATAATTTAACGACTTTATCGATTACTTCAGGTTCTATAAGGGGACAATCGGCGGTGATTCTGACAATGACCTCCGCCTTGGATTGTTCTGCGGCTTTGACAAAACGGTCCAATACATCGTGTTCGCTGCCGGCCAAGGTTTCTACTCCCAATTTATGGGCAAGGTCGATTAGTTGCCTGTCTTGTTCCTGCGTAGAGGTCGCTAGCACAATGCCATCAATCTGCTTGCTGCGCTTTACCCTCCGGATAACATAATACAGCATCGGCTTGCCGAGGATATCCCCCATCACTTTACCGGGAAGTCTTTCCGAGCTCATACGCGCTTGAATAACGGCAGTAATCATTATTTATCTTTCCAGGATTAATAATGTCGTGCGGATAACGTGCTGGATTTCAGCCTCCGTTAATGAAGGATATAACGGGATTGATATCAGCGAATTAACAGCCCGCTCGGCATTCGGATATAGACTTCTATCCTCCTTCAGGTAATAATGCAGGGGGGGATAGACGCCCCTGCCTACTTCTATGTTAGCTTGCATAAAACGGGTTAAAACGCCGGGGATGTCTCTCTTGTGAAGCTCAATAAGATATCTGAAAAACACGTTGGTTTTATCCTGTTTAACCTGGGGCAGTTCGATGTCTTTAACACCCCTGAAGGCTTCATTGTATTTGCCAGCGATGTCAATCCGCCTGTTGATAAACCGGGGCAGCTTTCCCAGTTGACTAAGTCCCAGTGAAGCGGCCAGGTCACTCATCCGATAATTATAACGCTCTTCATATTCCATATCGCCGTAATTCTTTAGTCTTAGACTTGGCTGTTCGTCTTCCCAGCCATTTAAGTACCTGATCCGGCTAAGTAGTTTTGGTGATTTTGATAGAATCATGCCTCCTTCTCCGCAGGCAAGCATCTTGGAGGCATGAAATGAAAAAACAGAGATTTCCCCGAAAGAGCCGACGATGCCCGACTTATAAAAAGCCCCTATTGATAGTGTTCCGTCCTCGATGATTGGTATGCCAAGGCCTGACAGGTCGTTCATTTCCGCGGGGACACCGAACATATGAGGAACGATGATTGCCTTTGTCCTCTTGCTGACTTTCCTCTTTACTTCTTTCGCTGTGAAATTAAAATCCATATCCGCGATGTTAAAATTACAGTCTATCAGGCGGGGAATAGCATTTACGTACCTGACGGCATTTAATAAAGCGGTACAGGTATAGGTGGGGATAATTACCTCGTCTCCATTGCCGATACCGAGGGCGCGTAAAGCCAGATGCAGAGCAGCCGTGCCGGAGCTGGTAACCATGCCTCCCTCGGCTCCGATAAACCCGGCAAATTCCCTCTCGAATTCATGGGCGACCTCGCCCTGTTGGACCTGCTTTTCCTTAGCAGTCTTGATTATCGAGTCTATATCATCCTGTTCCAGGGTGGGTCTAACTAACGGAATCACTTTGCCCTCTTTTTCTACAGCTTAGAATAAAAAAAGTGCCGTGTCTGACCGGCGACGTAAAGGTCTTGTTCATTCCAATGATTGTCTTTTGTAGAATATTGTAAAACCACTTTACTTTATTCAACCCGAGCTGTCTTAGAACAGGCACATCGTTAACCCGAAAGGGTGTAATTTCAAAGTTGTAGAATTCTTTCTCCAGTTTCCCCTTTAATTTCAGGGGCGAAATGGGATACTCATTCGGGGAAGTCTCGCCCCGCCTCCGGCTTAACCAGAAGGAGGCACGATATGAAAGGTTTAATAAGTTTGGTTCCACGGCCAGAAGTCTGCCTTCCGGCTTTAAAACCCGGGTAATTTCCTTCAGAATTTGCGAGTTATCAGGGAAGTGGTGCAACACCCCCGAAAGGAAACACAGGTCACAGCTGCTGTCTTCGAGGGGTAATTTTTCCGCGTCGGCGACCAAGAAGGAAGGATGCCCCTTGGCGGTTTTGGCATATTCCGTAGCTTTTTCAATGAGGAGCGGAGAAATATCAAAACCAAATACCCGGCCGCCATTCTCGGCCAGCAGGCAGGTGGAAACGCCCCCGGCACACCCGATATCTACCGCCACCATACCGGGGAGAATTTTCACTCCCGCTTTCTTGAAAATCGTGTCGTATTCAGACTCCCGAAAAGCGCAATAAACGCCTTTCTCATAGTGAAGATACTTCTCTTTGAGAGCTTCTTCATCCCAAAACTCTTTTTCAATTGCCTTGTCTTGTCGAGAAATTTTCATATTATTTTCAAGATTTCTGCCTCATTTGGTAAGTGTTATAATCCACTCCGAGTCTTTCTCCCGCCGGTTATTGACCGTGGTTTCCGTCTTTTCAACATCGATCCGGCTAAATGACCGGAACAATTCGTTTATATCCTCCTCACCGATAAGACACATTGTCATTCCCTGTTCGCCGGTATCAGGCATATCATTTATCAGGAACATGTTATTTCCCACGGGTTTACTCTTACTAAAACGCCGGTCTTCCGTGGTCTTGGTGTAGACTAAAGCCTGTCCGCCGGTTTTTAGAATCCGGTGAATCTCGGCTACGGTCTTCTTTAGCCCACTGAAATTATTGTAATATATCACACCAAAGGCCATCACACCGTCAAAGAAACTATCTGGAAACGGCTGTACCTCCATGCTTGCCTTTTTGACTGACGCCTTCAGTCCCAGTTCACCAAGCCAAGCATTGGTATGTGATATTCCCTCTATAGAAATATCTGTGGCATAGGTCTGGAACCCTTCCTGGGCCAGTAAGACGGTATGTCTGCCTCCCCCGCAGCCGAGATCCAGGACCTTTAGATGATCCCGCCCATCAACGGGAAAATACGTAAAGAGAAACCTGACGATATGCTCACTGGGGTACCTGGGTCTGAACCTTTTCTGCGTGTGCAGACCATCCCACTTTTCCTCCATAACCATCTAAAACATCTCTAATATTTGCGCCGATTTTTTATTCGTGAGCCGCCAACTATCTATATTTTTTTACATTAAACATCCGCGTTCGGATTATTAAAAAAGTTTACCACATTCCTGAAGCAGATAACAAGATTATGTAATACGTTCAGCGTAAGTGTGTCCTTGCAAATGGAATAGGGCGGATTGTCGATGAGTTGCGGCATATTTGGGAAGAGTGGTTGGATAGGTACACTAGCCAGAGATGGGCTGGGAATGACAGCTTCCTACTCCGCCGTCACAATGGAGCGCGTGTTTTCCTTGAACGTGTAAAAGACAATAACATCACCCATTACCTCATTCAACCCTTCAAACCGTCCGCTTGTAGAGAGTGGAATTCCAGCTTGTACCAACGGGATTGCCAAGAGGGACTTGCTAAATACTGGGTGCTAACGATAAGCCTTTTAGGGTAGTTCGAGGGCTTTTACCAAGGCCCTTCGACGTTTCTATTCTTTTCTAGAGTCACTAGCGTTGGTGGAGGACAAAGAGCCCCGAAATAAGATTAGGTCACAATAGCTTGTTTTGTTAACGTATGTCATGGCACTCAATGATCTAGATTAAAAGTCAACTCGAAAGTTCTACCTTCTGTACAGTACCGCCCACTCGGTTACACCAGGTTTGTCCAAACACCATTCGGTATCAACTGAAAAGCTTTCAACCTGATCTCGTGGGCACTTATAAATCAGGAGAAAATCTGTAATTCCGATTCTATCTAAGCCCTATCATTGTGCCGTACGATGAGAATTTTTCATATAGCTAATTCTATTGTCCTAACGATTATATTATCTGTTTTTTCATCAAATTTGGACTAAAATTCAATTCCCGCTTCTTTCTTTGTTTCTTGCTTCTCGCTCCGCCTTTTCCGTCTCCCCTATTCTCTGTTCTTCCTTTTCAGCTTTTTCTCTCGCTTCTCCTCTAGCTTCTTTCCTTTCCTCTGCTGCCAGCTCTTCTCTTTTATCTTGTTTCTCAGCTTCCCTTCTCTCTTCTCTTCCCATCTCTTTTCTTTCTTTGTTTCTTGCTTCTCGCCCCGCCTCTTCCAGCCCCCTTATTCTCCATTCTTCCCCTTCAGCTTTTGCTCTCTCTCCTTTCCTCTCTTCTCTTCTCACTTTTTCTCCCAGTACCACCAATCTCTCATCATAGAACTTGGAAGCTGCGTTTATTATGTCTTCGGTTCTTTCGCTCATAAATTTCTGATTTTCAATTCTTTTCCCAAGAGAAGCAGCCCGGTCGGTGAGTCCTTCCTTCTCTACCTTTTCTTTTTCTTGCTCCGTCGCGTGTATGGTCTTCAACGCGAGGTTTTGGACAACTTTGATGTATCTTTCCCTTTCCCCCGGGTTTTGAGCGCCCTCGAAAATGGCCTTATCCACTGCCGGTCTAAAGTCTCCGCTTTTTTCGCCCTCCTCGGTGAGGATATCGAGACCCTTTTGGGATATAGCCGCTAACGGATCTAAAAACAAATAAGAACTGAGAAAATCATATAATTTTGCATCATCTCCACACAACTCCTTCAACAAACTTTCCTCTTTCTCCTCTTCCTTCTCCTCTTCTTTCTTTTTCCCCATAATTCATTCTCCCTCCTTTATTTTTTTGGCCTGCGCCTCGGCGGCTTTTTCCAGCGCCAATGACAGCATGCTCTCCGTAATGCTGGCTTCGTGCATATTTTCATTATAAAGGAGTTCGGAGAGGGGGGCAAATAGTGTCATCGGAACTATCTGCATTTGAGTGTTTTATTTAGTGTCTTTTTTCTTTATTTCCAAAGGGGAGTGCGTAGCCCCCTCTCATTATCTCTCCCCCTCTCAAACATAGTAAAAATCGTGTATGAAAATAATCCTGTTTGAGAGGGGGACCAAGGGGGTGAGTTTTTGATATTGAAAAGAAACAAACGGAAACGTGCCATCCGTATATTGTCAAAATTTACTTCCCCGCTATATTATGTTATAATTACTCGTAAATAAATTATAAAGATAAAGGTGGAAGAGGAAAAACTTGGATAAGGTTAAAAAGACAGAAATCATTACCGGCTATCAGGCCAAGGAGGGCGATACAGGCTCGACCGAGGTACAAGTCGCCCTGCTCACCGAAAGAATCACTCAACTGACCACTCACATGGCATCCAACCGCAAGGACTATCACACCCAGCGGGGCTTAATCAATCTTGTGGGGCAGAGGCGGAGGCTTTTGGCGTATCTCAGTCGGGAAGATATTGACCGTTATAATAAACTGATTAAAAAACTGGGATTACGCAAGTAAAGCCTGAAGGTTAGAGGGAGTATTACATTGGCACCACAAGTTGTTAGTTCCACTATTGCCGGACGTGACCTTACTATTGAAACGGGCAAATTGGCCCAGCAGGCCAGCGCCGCGGTCACCATCCGCTACGGTGAAACCGTAGTATTAGTTACCGTATGTTTCAACAAAGAACCCAGAGAAGGGGTAACTTTTCTGCCCCTTACAATCGACTACGAGGAAAGACTATATGCCGCCGGGAAGATACCCGGGGGCTTTATCCGCCGCGAGGGGCGCCCCAGCGAGGCGGCTACCCTTGCCTGCCGGATGACCGACCGTCCTATACGCCCGCTCTTACCCAAGAGCTGGCACAGTGATATCCAGATAGTCACCACCGTGCTTTCCGCTGACCAGGAGAATGACCCGGATATACTTGCGGTCATCGGCTCCTCGGCGGTGCTGACGCTGTCGGAAATACCTTTTGACGGACCTATCGGCGCGGTCAACGTAGGCTACATCAACGGCGAACTGGTATTGAATCCAAAAATGGCGCAGTATGATGAGAGCCAGCTCGACCTCATAGTAGTCAGCACTAAAGATAAGGTCATCATGGTGGAGGCGGGCGCCAAGGAAGTTTCTGAAGATATCGTGCTTCAGGGGATAAAATTCGCCCATGAAGCCAACCAGGATATTATTAAGCTCCAGGAAGAGCTACAAAAGTCTGAAGGCAAGCCCAAGCTGCCGGTCCCGGAAGAAAAAGCGCCGACCGAAGCTATCGAGGCTTTATCTAAAGTCGTCGACGAAAAACTGGAGAAAGTTCTCCAGGAGACAGACAAAACCGCGCGTGAAAAAATGCTGGAAGAAATCGTTATAGAGCTTATCCAGCACGCGAGCGAAGGCGTCACGGAAAGCGATATCTCCGCCGCCGTCGATGTTAAAGTTAAGGAAGCGGTGCGTGCGGATGTATTGGGAAAAGGCAAGCGCATCAGCGGCCGGAACCTCACGGAAATACGTCCCCTTAGTTGTGAAGTGGGACTATTGCCGCGTACCCACGGCTCCGGTATGTTCACCCGCGGCCAGACACAGGTACTTTCCATCACCACCCTGGGCTCCACCCGCAAGGAACAAATGCTCGATGGACTCGGCATAGAGGAAAGCAAGCGCTTTATCCATCACTATAATTTCCCCGGATTTTCCACCGGAGAAGTCAGGCGGGTAGGTTCGCCGGGCCGGCGCGAGATAGGACACGGCGCTCTCGCCGAGCGCGCCCTGGTACCTGTCTTGCCGACCGATGAAGACTTTCCATATACAATCCGCCTGGTTTCGGAAGTGTTAAGCTCCAGCGGCAGCACCTCGATGGCCAGTGTTTGCGCCGGGAGTCTTTCACTGATGGACGCCGGCGTGCCCGTCAAGAAAGCTGTGGCCGGCATCGCCATGGGGCTCATTACCGGAGATGACGGCAAATACGCCGTGCTGACCGATATCGAGGGCATTGAAGACTTTAACGGGGACATGGACTTTAAAATTGCCGGCACCAGTGATGGCATTACGGCTATTCAAATGGATACCAAGCTTAACGGTGTTACCCTGGAGATTGTAGAAAAAACTCTATCTCAAGGGAAAGATGCCCGACTGTTTATCCTGGATAAAATGCACGAAGCTATCAGCGCCAGTCGGCCCGATGTCAGCCTCTATGCACCCAGAATGACTACAATAAAAATCGACCCGGCGAAAATAGGGGCGGTCATCGGCACCGGCGGTAAAACTATTCGGTCGATTATTGAAACGACCAAGACAACCATCGATGTCAGCGACGACGGCACGGTAGTCATCGGTTCGCTGGACATGGAAGCCACGCAAAAAGCTATTGCTATCATCGAAGGCCTGACCAAGGAAGCGAAGATAGGCGACATCTATACCGGAAAAGTCAGCCGTATTCTCAATTTCGGCGCGATGGTGGAAATCCTCCCCGGTAAAGAAGGTCTGGTGCATATCAGCGAGCTTGCCGATTACCGCGTGGGCAAGGTTGAAGACGAGGTAAAAATCGGCGACGAAGTTACCGTCAAGGTAATCAATATCGATAACATGGGCAGGGTTAATCTTTCCCGCCGGGCGTTATTCGAAAAAGATTCTGAAGGTTCTGAAGCTAAGGGAGAAGACTCACCATCTGCGGACTATCCGTTCAGGAAGAGCGGCTCCGGCGGCTCATCAGGCTTCGGGGGCAGACCGCGCTATTCCAACGACCGTCAACCTAACCGCGGGCCTTCACGGCCTCCTTTCAAACGAGACTAAGTTTCCCCCCAATCTTTTTGGCGAGGTGAACTGCTATGTCAAAGATTAAGGTATTAGTCCATGGAGCGGCCGGCAGGGTAGGGCAGGAGGTCGTAAAAGCTGTATGCCAGGAACCGGAAATGAGTCTGGTTGGGGCGGTGGACCTCAAAGCATCCGGCGATTCCCTGGCCTTAACCGACGGCTCGGGGAGTGTTCCTTTTTCCGTAGATTTTAATGCCATGCTTGATAGCTGCGGGCCGGACGTGGTCGTGGACTTTACCATCGCTAAAGCCTCCATGCCGGCGGTGCGCGCGGCCGCGAAACGAGGTGTCAACCTGGTCATAGGAACGACGGGTTTTAGCGCGCCGGAGCTGGACGAGATGCAGAAGCTTGCCGAGGCCAACGAAATCGGCATTGTGGCCGCGCCCAACTTCGCCCTCGGCGCGGTGCTGATGATGCACCTCGCTCAAATAGCCGGCAAATTCATCGACCACGCGGAAATAATCGAACTCCACCATGATAAAAAACTGGATGCGCCGTCGGGGACAGCTATGTTAACCGCCCGCGCTATGGCGGAAGCCCGGGGCAAGCCTTTTCTGCCCCCATCCGCCGGAGAAACCACCCCGAGTCGGGGGCAGACCGTGGAGGGCATCAATATCCACAGCGTGCGCATGCCGGGTCTCATGGCGCACCAGGAAGTCATCCTGGGTACAGCGGGACAGACCTTAAGCATCCGGCACGATACCATCAACCGGGAATGCTATATGCCCGGCGTGATACTGGCGGTTAAAGCGGTCATGAAACAAAAGGGATTTATTTACGGTCTGGACAAATTGCTCGGTTTATGATAAAAAAACACCGTGAAATAACGCAAGGAGGCGAATCACGATGAAAAAGCTGGGACGATGTTTAACGGCTATGGTAACTCCGTTCAAAGAAGACGGGGAAGTTGATTACGAACAGACCAGAAAACTGGCTAAAGCTTTATTGAATTCCGGCAACGATGGACTGGTGCTGGCGGCCACCACCGGTGAAGCGCCGACGCTTTCCTGGGAAGAAGAAATGCGCATCTTTACCGAGGTGAAATCGGAAGTCGGCGATGGGCCTACTCTTATCGCCTACACCGGCAGCAACAGCACCAAAGAAGCGGTAGAGGCTACCGAGAAAGCGGAGAAAATCGGCGTCGATGCCTGCCTTTCGGTCGTTCCCTATTATAATAAGCCCAACCAGGAGGGCATTTACCGGCATTTCAAGGCTGTATCCGAGTGCACCAGCCTGCCCGTTATCATGTACAACATCCCCGGGCGTGTGGTTGTTGAGATGGCCTGGGATACTATCGCCAGGTTAAGCCAGTTTAAAAATATCGTCGGCGTTAAAGAGGCCAGCGGTAAAATGGACCTGGTCGCCCAGACCATCAGCAATTCCAGCAATGAGTTCTATGTCTGGAGCGGCAATGATAACGATACTTTCGCCATCATGGCGCTGGGAGGTTATGGCGTCATCGGCGTAACCACGCACCTGTGCGGTAAACAGTACAAAAAAATGATCGACCTTATTCTTTCCGACAAGATACAGGAAGCGGCGGCCATCCACCGCAAGCTGGTGCCGCTGGTCAACGCCATGTTTTCCATGCCCAGTCCCGGGCCCATTAAACACGCGCTCAACTACCTCGGCTTTAAGGTGGGCGACCCCCGCCTGCCCCTCGTCCCCCCCACGGAGAAGGAAGCCGAGAAGATAATAGCGGAGCTAAAGAAACATACTATCGATTTAAAGGCGTAAGGCAAGAAATCAGGGTTGGTAGCCTGAATGAAGAAGATACTCATTGTAGCGCTGACGGTTATCTGGCTGTCGGCGCTACCTGTTTTTAACGCGTGTAATTCACAAGCCACAACTCCTATGTCGGAAGGATTTACCATTTACCTGACGCGGGATAATATTCCTGTTTCGCAGATGGAAGCGTTAAGCCATGTAGAAATTGCCGATGAACCTATTATCTCTGTTAATGACGTTATTTCCTATCAATGGGATACTCACACGATAGAACTGACCCAGGAAGCATACAAGAGGATTGATGAGCTTGAAGTCCCGACCTCCGGTAAGAGCTTTGTGGTTTGCGTTGATAAAGCCCCGATTTATTGGGGAGCTTTCTGGGCGGGCTATTCATCGCAGTCTTTTGATGGCGTAACCATATCCGTAAAGCCCATTTTTCCGGTTGATGCCTTCGAATACGCTATCCAGATACGGGTGGGCTTTCCGTCATCATCTTTTTTCCAGGGAGAAGACCCGAGGGCAAACCCTGTGATAATGGAGTCGTTAGAGAAAGCGGGCAAGCTTAAGTAGAATCAAGATGGAAATCACGCTTTGTACCAAAAATGATTTCGACCAGATACTCATGGATTTTGTGGATTTTTGGGGAAACGAGCGTACCAAAAACCTGCATAATCCCGTACTGTTGTACGAGTTCGGGAATACGGCATATGTAGCCAGAGAAGGGGATAAGGTAGTTGGTTATCTATTCGGTCTTTTCTCGCAGACCGGCCCTGTTGCCTACGTCAAATTCGTCGGTGTGCGTCGGTCCTGCCAGAAGCAGGGCATAGGACGTCTTCTCTACGAGCATTTTGCCGATTATGCAAGAACAAAAGGTTGCACGGAATTAAAAGCCATCACATCCCCGAAAAATAAAGTATCTATAGCGTTTCATAAGGCTATCGGCATGGAATTAAGCGGAGAACCTGGTGAAGAAGGAATCCCGGTCATGAAAAATTATGGCGGACCGGGTATTGATAGGGTTGTATTTCGAAAGAAGATATAGAGTTTATATTTCTCTTTACTCTACCGTGGATTCCTTGCTGTAGAACCGCTCTTTCCAGGTTACGCCGGCTCCTACCATCCACCGCCCCCCGTAAAAGAGAATGTTGAAAATATAGAAAAGTAAACCGGCCGGGTGGAACCACAGTGAAATGGCAGGCTCCTGTATGCGGTTGTCTATCAGCCAGCGCATAAATAGTATCAACGCTATCTGTAATATTACTATCCCGCGCCACAATACAGGTTCCGATGAAATGAAAAATCCGTTCCAGAGCCAGTAGAATGGGACGAGATAGAAAAAGAAAGCTACCAATGCCAGTACTGCTATGCCTACCGGAGCCATGGCGGCAACCGAATATATTGACCTGCCCAGGCCGCGCCACATCGACCCGAAGTCACGGTACATATTGCAGGAAACCACGGGAGAAAGGTCGACGGCTATGTGGCGACCGCCTTGACGTGTGACCTCTATCCCCATCCACACATCCTCTACGATTCTGCCGTGTACTGCTTTATGCCCGCCGATGCGCCAGTACTCGTCTTTAGGAAAAAGGAAGAACTGCCCGATAGCCATAGATGGTTTCGGTTTTTTTGAGCGGTGGAGCCACCACAGCGGCAGCCAGCTAAGGAGAAAAAAATTAAATACCGGAATGACTATTTTCTGCGGCAAGGAGTTGGCAAGCTGTCGCGGGAAACCGGAAAGCAGCGAAGTTTTTTCCTCTATAGCTAAGGCAAGCACGCTGCGCAGCATATGCGGTTCGTGGGTGGTATCGGCGTCAACGAACAAAAGCCAGTCGCCTTTTGCTTTTTGGGCAAGCTGGTAGCAGGCGAACGGTTTGCCCGCCCAGTCATCGGGCAGAGGTTCTCCGAAGTACAGGTCGATACGGCTGTCTTTAGATGCCATTTCATTGACGATGGCGGCGGTGCTGTCCGAAGAATTATCATCCAGCACCAGTATCTCGAAGTTAGGGTAGTCCTGCTTTTGCAGCGACTCCAGGCAGGTGCGGATGTTCTCCTCCTCGTTCCTGGCGGGGATAAGCACGGAGATAAGGGGCGCGGGCTCGGGGACCTTGCTGTTGAGGTCGGGCGTGCGCAGGTTTCTCAAATTGAGAATAAGATTCACCAGGAACACTACTAAAATCCCCGCGACAATTATCTGGTATATCATTATTTATCCTTACTGGGTAGAAACGTCAGTTACGCTGGGCTCGGCGGAACAGGTTCGCCCGGAAACTGGGGAAGGTATGCAGTTCCTCGAAATGCTTGATAATAAGTATTACCAGCAGGCACAGCATCAATAGCAACTCCCAGGAGCTGCCTTTGACGATAGCCATATATGACAGGGCGCCGGTAGTGCCGATGATTATTTTCCATGCGTCTATTTTTACAAAGATAAAGCATAGCAGCATACAGATGATAAACACCAGTAGAACATCGTACTGTGGCAGCCCCAGCATCACCCCGAATGTAACCGCGATGGCTTTACCGCCTTGCCAGTGGAGAAACGGTGAAAACGCGTGGCCCATCACCGCGGCGATGGCCACGATGACAACGGAAACGACGGAAAGCCCGACAACATTATGTGAAAGCCAGACGAAAGGCACTCCCTTGGCCACATCGAGGACCACTGCCAGCAGGCCCAGCTTGACGCTGCCGGCCCGGAAAACGTTAGCGGCCCCGGGGTTGCCGTCGCCGTATTCGGTGATATCCTTTTTCAGCAGCAGGCGACCGATAATTACGGAAAAAGGAATGGCGCCGAGAATAAAGGCAGCTGTTGCCAGCCATGCAGTATAAAATGCTTCCATTATTTTACCTCCCTGACGGAAGGTGATACCTCGAATGTCTTGGTATAATCTAAACCAAAACTACCCCGATAGTCAAGTTTTTTCCGATAATCTTTTACGGCATATTATTATCAGGCGGAGGGCGAACAGCGTAATAGCGCCGAGTATTCCGTAGATGATAGCCATCGGGGTTACCAGTAACAGAATATCGGTTAATATATCATGGAATATCTCCAGTCCCCGGCTCTGCACCGCGCTCGCGCCGCCTATTTTTTCAACAAGGGGATAGATAGCCGCTTCATAGAGGCCGGACAGGATAATTGCCCCGATAAATGCCCCGGCGACGAGGAGGAGGAAATGCCACTCCTTGCGCCACCGGCGGGTTAATTCCGTTAAAAGCAGGATGATGCCAATCCAGCCTACCAGAACACCCCGGTCGCTATCGATGCCGATAATGGCCGCGATGATGATGATGATAACAGCAGCCCCGACCAGGGCATAAGATAAAACGGGGATACGTTTTAATGTCGCTAAAAGTCTTTTCATGCAGTCGATAATCCGGAGCGTTTTTTATCTTACTCTATCCTAATACCTCCGGTTTTTTTTCGCAAGGACGGCCCGGATATATACCCGGTCAACTGGCGGGACTAGTGAAAATAGGGTATAATT
>Ga0154665_174_pt1 | contig 25485 bp, 29 predicted proteins | sample Rifle2008BG13ft_FD_116094 | JGI IMG/M metagenome (GOLD analysis project Ga0154665, IMG submission 116094) | Chloroflexi bacterium RBG_13_48_17
CCCCCCCCCCCCCGAGCCGCAGAAACTCCTCGTCTATGAGTTCCCGCCTCAGCAAGCGGACCCGCTGCGACTTCCCCTCAATCCAGCGCACAGTGCTCTTGTGCTTATCGCCGGGTGTGGGCTTTTCCTCAATCAGGTAGCCGCGCTCGGACATGTCCTTCCAGACGGCCGCCTCCTTGAAAAACGCCTGCCCGATTCGGTTGTAATAGTCGTATACGGCGTTATAGGCGGCGGCGGATATGAGGTACAGTATCTCAGGATGCTCCATGTTATCCGTGTGCCCGATCAGCCGCTGGCCCGGGGGTACGACATCCGGCTTGGTGCCGTTGATGTCGTAGAACAGCACCTGCTGGGTCGCTTTTAATGTCCTCAGCGCGTCCAGGAAGCGGACAGCCGGGCGTTCCGATTCGACCAGGGTCGCCTGCTCGGCTGAAATCCTGATCAGGATGTCCCATGCCTCGACAGCCAGGCTGTCCGCAGCTGCCTGGTCGATGGCGCCGTAATGGACAGCGGACATCAGCCCGGTCAAAAGCCCGAGGTAGAGGTTGCTCACCGCCTCGGGCAAGCGGCTGTGCGTACCGTTGGGTTGCTCCTCCCGCGCTTTCGTCCTGTAATATTCGAAATTCAGCCTGAGGTTTGCTGTAATAGACTGCCAGTTGTCTCTGAGCCAGACCAGGTAGTAATACATGGCCGCCCGGTAGGTAACCGTGTTTCCCTGCTCGCGGGTCAGGACCGGCAGGTTCAGGCACTTGTCGAAGAAACGCACGGGGAAATACCTGGCGGTATCGCTGTGACCTCCGGGCAGGTGCTCGCCGCTGCTCATCACCAGCCCTCTGGAGTAGTAATCACGTTGAGCGACCCCGGCGCCGGCCATCCGGCCCCTCCCCTGTTTATTGCCGACGTTATGGATAACGCGGCGCACGAGGGCGTCCATCTGTCTCTGCGTGTTCGCATCGGACCCCGGGGGGAGGTCGTCTATAACGAACAGAACGTCCTTTGCCAGGAAGAGCGCATACTCGAGGCGGGCGAGCGTAATTTCCCAGCTGACGGGCAGGTGGAATGTATTGAAGGCGCCGAAGTGCGACAGTGCCAGAGCCGACAGGGTGGACTTGCCCGAGCCGCTCGCTCCATACAGCCAGACCATGAATGCCGGCTCCAGTATTTCAGATAAGGGCGCCAGGTAAGTGGCAGCCCACAGGGGCAGCGTAATCTCTCTGGGGGCGACATCGAGGAACTCCAGGCTGCCCCTGAAAGCGGCGATAGCATCGATGTCAGGCATGGCAATCGAGTAATGCTTCAGCCGTGTGTCCTGGTCGACCATGATAGTATTGTTTCCGATAGCGCCCGCTTCGGTCAGAAATACCCGCTCTCCGTTGCCGAGCACTCGCCAGCCGGTGTGAGTATAGACGACCAGCTTGCGGATGACAGGGCTGTTCGTTTCGATAGCTGCCCGCAGGTGGTCCTTCATCAGGTTGCCGGGGCGGAGACCGGCATCGCTGCCCCACTTGTCTACAACCCAGTTCATGGTCATAAACTCGGTTGCCTTTACATCGACAGGCAGCAAATGCGTACCGCTGGACAGCGTGCCCTCTATTTTATACATGCGGGTACCGGCCTGTCCGGGCTCGCCATCATCACGCAGATAGTCGTCTACAATCCTGGCTGTGAAGTCGCATAGTTCGACGAGCTGCTCTTTCATCTCCCGCTCTTCGCGGTCGTAGTAATGCTTGATAAAGCAGTGCCGGCCGTTGTGAATGCAGTAATCGTCGGCGTAAGGCAGTTTACGCACGTAGAGCTTGACCAGGTCGGGGGCGGGCGCCCGCGTTTCCGGGTCCTGTGCCAGATTGACCAAATCTTCCAGGGTATGCCCCCGGGCGAGATAATCATCGGCGCCGGTCTTGGCGCCGTCTTTGCCTGGCGGGAAGTAGACAATCTTGATTATGGCGTCTTTGCGTTTTATGATTTCTCCGAAGCGGTCGAGCGCCTGCCGGACTTTCGGCTTGCTGACGATATCCGAATCGAATGCCAGATAGATTAGCCTGCCGTTCCAGGCGATGTAGTCGAAGTCGGCCAGGATAGTCTTGCCGCCGAACGCATTGCTCCCCTTAAACCCCCACACCCCCATGAGGTTGATGCAGCAGCCCCCCGCGCTGGCTATCGCATCCGCTTTCTTGGCCCCCTCAGTGACAAATAAGGGCACGGCAGGGTCTCCCAGGGCGTCCAGGCAGCGCGGGGGCACATCCACCCGCAGGGAACGCCTACCGGGTGTTTCGTACTTGATTGTATCGCCGCTCTGGTTTGTGCGGGGCGTATCGGGGCGGAGCTGGTGCAGTACCACCCCCTCGCCGCCGGTGCCGTAGAGAGGTATCAGCAGGGACGGGGCGACGAGTTGCATCTGCGCGAATCCGTAGGCGCCGAGGCAGACATGCCCGGGCTCGTTATCCTCCCGGTCGATGCTTACCCTGGTCACAGAGGCATAGCCCCGCTCACGGATGACGTCATCGGATATGGCAGACGCCCTCAGATGGTCCAGATGCCGCTGGAGGAGATTCGGGAACTCACTTGAGAACTCGTCGGTCATTTCGGTGTCTCATTTTCCATGATTGCCAGTATCAGGCGCTTGTTTTCGGACTCGGGGTAGCTCTCAAGCATGGCGCGTGCCGCCTCCTCGTCAGGAGCATCGAGCGCCATCAGTACCACCTTGCGCAGTGTGGCTCCGGCGTAGTCTGCCCCGCGCAGGGTGACAACGTACTCTTCCTTCCTGCCATGGCCAGGGACCTTCAGTTGAAATGACGCCAAAGGGTCGGGAGAGCCATCGGTGATATTCTGCCGGCTCGCCTTTGCCGACCTGGTGAGACATTTCCCGTCCACGATTTGAGGTCTGGTGATGAAGGTGCAGCAGGGGTTACCGCTCCCGACCTTCTCCCGGTCAGCCCAGTGACAGCCATCACAGTTCAGGAACTGGAAACTAAGCAGCTCCTGCTCGCCCTCAAATTCCTCCGCCCTTTCCTGCTTGGCTTCAGACTCTAACCTGAACGTAATCTCCGGACCGATGAGCACCCACTTACCTCTAGCCTTTTTCACCACCATGCCATGATAGAAACCCATCGGGTCATTGCGAAGGGATTCATAGTATTCTTCGTACTCTCTACCATAGGGAATCTGATATGTCCTCAGTTTTACGTCCGGGTATCCGTTGGGGCATTCACCGTCGGGTGAAATTGATGCCACCTTGTACGCTTGGACCTCAATCATGCCATCACTGCCACTCGACAATGCGCCTGTAGCTAGGTATAGCTCGTCATTAACAGTAACAGTAGGTCTAACGGATGTGCCTTCACAGATTGCTTCGCAGGAATTACTGGCACCGAGTTCTTCCAGAGTCTCGCGGTCGACGTAGATGATATTTTCTTCCGGCTTACTACCGTTCGCATCAGCCTCGGCCAATTCTGCGTCCTTTTTATTAGGGCTGTCCACCGTCATCCGGGCGCTGTAGAACAAATCCAGAATGGCGTTGACCTGTTTATCATCGTGCTCTATTTCACGATACATCTCGAAAGCGAGGCGCGGCAGTATATATTCGCGGACCGTATCAGGCGGCCTCGTCTTCAGCTGAGCGAGGATAGACTTGACCGTGGGCGCCTGCCTGTCGCCCTTCTGGTACAGGTCGAAGGCGTCCGCCAGCCTTTGCAGTATCGGAGAAAAGTCGTCGTTTCTATAGTAGGGGACCCCCGTCCGTAAGAAGCACTCCATCGTGGCAAAGAGAGTAGCGGCATGGTCCGTTATAACGGCGTTGAAGATGTTATTGACTTTCTCCTCAGCCTTTTCGTGCTCTGCCTGGAGTTCCTGTTTTTCTTTTTCGCGGATGGAGTTCTCTTTATCCTTGTGGCACTTCGGGTCCAGGCAGACGATTTCCAGGTGGTTCTTGTTGTATTCATTGTAGCGCCCCCCCCTCTTCGGGCAGGAATTGCACTCTTCGGGTGTGCCGCCCTCAGGCAAATAGTCGTATTTCTGAGGGGGCAGCTCGCCGGCGAGATAAATCTTGAGTATCCCTTTCCTGGCGAGCTTGTCCAGGTCAGCCTGTTTCCTGGTATTGAGAAACTCGCGCTGTTTTTTATTCCAGCAGGCGGCATCGTCGCAGCGGGGCTTGTCTTCCTGGCCCCAGGGGTTCTTGACCATGAGGCGGTGCTCGCAGGCCTGGCATTGAGCAAGTTCGAATAGCGGGTCGTCGCCCGATTGCCAGCCGCCATTTAAGTAAAGGGGTTTAGTCCTTTCCCACATGGTACGCTTTATCTGCCTGTCGAGTTCGCTTACCGGCATTTTGTCTTCCTGTATAGCTTTGATGAGCTTCTGCTGGACCTGCGGCAGGCTGTTGACCTGGAGTAGATATCTGCCGTGCGCCTCCGATATGTCATGGGAAATTACCTTCTGCTGGATATCCTCGGGCAGCTCGAGCAGGCGGATGGTGTTGGAGATTTCCCCCTGGGAACACCCCCGCTCCTTTGCCAGGTCTGTCTGAGAGATGTGGAATTCCGCCATGTACCGCTTGTAGTAGCGCGCCAGGTCTATAGCCGAAAGGGGGCGGTGGGTATTCGAGGAAGGGACTATCCGCGCCATCTCCTGGTCGGTTATATCGCGGAGCTCCGCCCGCAGTTCTGCGAACCTGCGGTTCGCAGGAGCCAGCTCCCGGGCGGCGAGGACCCTTTGCCAGCCATCGGCAACCTCGTATTTGCCATCGGACGGGGACCGGCGGACGATGAGCGGCACCTGCTGACCGTGCGAGAGCATATCGGCGGTCAGGCGCCTGGTATCGTCATCCGCAACCAGCCTGCCCTCCGGCTGGTAGGGGTTGGGCAGCAGGTCATCCAGTTTGACAGTGACTATTGTTGTCGTCATGGTCATGCGTACACCTCGGTTCTGTGTTCCCGCTTGAGCGAGGAACACTCATAGCGCTGGCAGGTTTCGATGGATGTGTTGCTCAGACTTGATATTTTGCAGCGTTTTCTCTGGCACCATTTGCCTGTTAGTTTGCCTGTTCCTGATTTGCCTATCGGCATCTCCGTACCTCCTTGTCCGTTTTATCCTCGGGCGGGTAATCCCGCACAAATCCAGATATCTCCGCATATACTGCCGGCTCATTAGAACGGGTGCAGGGCAGGCATGCCAGAGTGCGGTTAACAGGGTGTAACAGCAGGAGCGCTGTCCTGACCCCGCAGTATATACATCCGAATGCTTTCGGTTTTTTAGTGTTAGCCTTTTTCATAGTTCGGGTCCCGGCGGCGGGATATTCTTTTTGGTAGCTCTTTTCCTCACGCCTCTTCTTTTTTTCACCCCGCCGCCGGCTTGCGCACCTCCTTTCTTATATCGGTCTCATGCTCTTCAAGACGGTGATTATCGTGGCGAGCCAGCCCCGCCAGCACCCCGGCTCGTAGTAGCAGCTCCGCCCTTTATATTCGCCGCCCTTATAATCGTAGCCGGGGCAGAACTTATAATCGCACCTCAGTTTCATCCGGGTCTCCTCATTTCGGTCTCATGCTCTTCAAGGCGGTGAGTGCAGTCCGCCTCCTCGCAGGTGAGCGGGTGGTGGCACACTGTCATATGCCCGCAGCTGCAGAAAAAGCAGGCTGTCGCCCCGTGCATGTTCAGGGGGCATTCGTCCCTGTCCAGGCGCCCGAGCCCGGAGGGGCGCCCGCTCCTCTTTTCCAGGTCTTCTATACTGCGGCGGGACTTTTCATCCAGGAACCTGGGCATGCTCCGCCTCCTTGTCGTCATCCGCTCTCAGGAACTGGACCCTGAGATAAGGGCACGGCTCGCCGCGCAGCGACCGGCAGATGGTCACGGGCTGCCAGGACAGACATTCTGCGCAGCTCGCCCTTTTGCAGTGTGCCGGCGCTTCCTTAAGCCTGAGGGTTGTTGTGAAATCTATCGTGCGCTTGGGCGGGATAAAAAGCGAAGAGCGCCTTCCCGGCAGAGCCTCGGTGGGGCGAGATGCTACGGCGGGGGGAAGGCGCTCTTCTTCGCCCCCGGCTGACCGTGACCGGGAGCGTTGTAAGGAGGAAATAGGCTGGCGAGATGAACTATTGCCATCGGACTGGTCTGTCATTCGGCACCCCCACCAGGTTGACTCTGTTGGGGATAGTGTATAGCAACTTGTAGCAGTTAAGCAACAATGCGCACTGTTACTAGAAGGTAGTGGTGTTTGCTAGTAGCAGTTAGACAATCATATAAGTGCTACAATTTCTTAGTCTTTTGTGAGATATCGCCCGTTTTCGCCATCGGGCGGGGTTTGGAGGGGTGTGGGATAATAGGAATTAGAGAGAAGGGAGCTATGCCTCCTATGAGGCACCGGAGAAAACCACCCGTCGCTAGCCCGAGACCGGCGATACTTCCACTAAATCCGCCGATGACTACGCTCACGGTTCCCTCAATAAAAAAGATGCCACCGATTATTGCCAGTAACCAAAACAGTTTCATTTGTCCCTCCTGGCTCGCAGCGTCTGTTTGCCCTGCCCGGGTCCGGCTTCCCGGTACTTCCTGACCACTTCGGCCAGGGCGGCTTCTTCGATGTACTTGTAATTCGGTGTTTCTGATACGACCGGGACCAGTTGCTTGTTGACCCACCTTGAGATAGTCGGAGACGGAACCCCATACTTTCTGCTGGCGGCTCGAATGCTGATAGACCCGGGCGGGGGCGGAGGGTTCTTTGAACGGCGGGGGAGGCTCATCAATTTTTCCTGGACCTCGTGGAGGTCGTTAGACTCGCGGCACATCCTGATTGCGGTATCGATTGACACATATCTCCTGGGCGGGCTTAAAGTCACCTGGCTCATATTCCCCTCCTCTTTTTCTTGCCGGCGGCGCCTGTCTGCGGATTTTAAGTCCGCTGCGTCTGCCAGTTCCGCCACCCCGGCATGGAGGGGTTCTATAAACCTCTTTCATTTTACCACAAAGCAAGCTGCAGAGGTATCTTTAATGATAAGAGGTAACCCCATTTCACGGGAAATCAACTGTGGGCTGAACAAGTTCACGGCATTCCATATCAGACATTGACAGCCTCCGCACAGTATGTTTACTAATTAAAATAACTGAATAAAGGCGGGCGCAGCTCTGAATAAGGGTACAGGCGCCCGCCTGCTTTTTTAGGAGCTGCGCCCCGCGGAGGGCAGAACCAATCGATATCGTCTCATTCCTCATGGGCATGACTCTCGGCGCTCTATATGGCGCCATCATCGGCATACTGGCAACCCGTAAACTGATTAAGCGCGGCAGACTCCCCAGGTATCTCAGCTCTCTGAACGTTACCCTGCCACCTGAGCCTGATAAGGCAGAGGACGCACAACCATGAAGAGCCTTGTTATTGTCTTCGGCGCCCTCCTGCTGATGATTGCCACACCTTCGGTATTCACGGCGATAGACAAAGCGGTAACTCTAGAATACACCCAGTCTTTCGCCGGCGTAACGACCGGCGGGGGCGATTATGATTACGATGTCACCCTGACGTTGAGCCTGTACAACGAGGCGCTGACATCGGTCAGCGGCGTATCATCGAACATCAGCGAGGATATCCCCACCGCCGCTAACTGGACAGAGGCATCCCGTGTACTCACCGTCGGCGGGCTGGCGCAGTCCCAGGACCGTACTCTGTCAGTGGAATACATGATAGACAATGCCAGCCTGGACTCCGGCATGATTACCTTTTTGACTGTATGCCGGTGGTTCTGGGTGTTGCTGATATTCGGTTTTGTAGGCGGCGCCGTCTACGCATTCTTTGATTGAGGAGGTGTCTATCCGCTGGCTTCGGGCCCGGAACCCGGCTGAGAGGTAAAAGCCAAAGCCTGTGAATGCGGGCAAAGTAAAAATATAAAAGGAGTTTGAAAAAATGGCAAGAAGAAAACATTTTGGTAGTAGCGGTGGGGGCGGTGGTCACCGGTCGGCGGTCGCCGGGCTGGTCAGCCAGGTAATCGGCGGCGCGTTCATCATGTTCGCCCTCATCCTGTTCGGCATCGGGATAGGACAACTGGACACGGCCTATACGGCAGCCGGGACCTATACCGAGCAGGTCGGGCTTACCGACATCATGGGCGTCTGGGGAATGATTATCTTCCTGGTGTTCGTGGGCGCCGGCCTGACAGTGGTAGCAGGCGGGGCAGTCTACAACTTTGTCAAGACGATAAAGGGCGGGTGGATGGAGGCATTCCTGAGTTTCGCCATGGGTGCCGTAGGACTGGTTATAGCCCTGATTCTGAACACCATTACCCAGGGTTCGCTGCATGATGCCTATGTCACCGCCAACGCCACAACCAACCTCGCCAGCTTCGATGGCATGCTCGATATCATGGAAATCTTCGGCATGCTCATATTTCTAACCCTCACCGGCTCGGGAGTCTCGGGCATCGTAGCGGCAGGCTGGGGTGCGGTCAAGAACATCAAAGCGGGCTTCTAAAATAACTTAATTCGGGAGGACGCTGATGTTCGGATTCCGCGAGCGCATCAAGCAATCAGTCTGTGTCCTGTCTGAAACCAGCCACGTGAAGGACGCCGTGCTCGAAGCCGGCACCCTTCACGTGGCGAACCCCGAAGGAGGCACTTTTGTTCGGTAATAACAGACAGCAGACGATAATAATAACGCCAAAAGGTACTACCGAAAAGGAGAAACTACAGGTCGGCTCCATACTGATTGCGCGACCGGATACTTATGAAGCGTGGGAGCTGGATTATAACCAGCAGGCCAGGAATGAGAAAAATGGAGCGTTTGTACAGTTCGTCTCTTCGTGGAATAAAACACCTATCAAAATCTTCGAGAATCGTCCATCCATAAAGGGGCAATCGACACAGATTATTGCTGCTCAACAGTTTGATGAAAAACTGACACAGACACATAAAGCGCAACAGCATCTCAGTCAGCTTTTATGGCTGGGCATCTTCGGTGCTTTGACCGTGATAATTATCGGGCTTGTCATATTATTTAACATGAGGTAGGCAAATTGCTGGGTTTCGGTAAACGCACGCGTTCTATATCGGATATCGATGGGCTGAAGTCATCTCTGCCAAAGGTCAGCGGGAAAGCCCGTTGCCTGGTCGTGTTTGAGGATTCTGCTACCTATGGATACCGGTATCTGGATAATAATCTAATCCCGAAGGGCAGCATTCCTATTCTGGACGGAGAACCTACACACTTTTTGAATTTGGCAGGGAATACCCTGTCTTGCATTAACTATACAAATACACCGATACCTGTTAAGGGTGATAACAATGATAATGAAGAAAACACCCCACAGGCATGTTTTGAGTCTCAATTCTGGGAGGAGTTGGAGACCATATTGAGCCTGATGGCAAACTGGGTGGAAAGGGTAAAACTGGGTATTTTCATCGCATTCTGTATTGCCGCCCTTGTTATCCTCTTTTTGGTCGGCAGTATGGCTATGGGAGATTAAATGGCGAGAAAAACTAAAACTGTAATGGCGGCTGCTGGTAAAGGGGAAGAGGTGCTCTCCGGCGGAAACGGCCATCGTGAAAAGACCCGTGGGGCGAACCCTTGGTCTGCTGATTTTGGACCTATCCCATCCAATGATATTGACACTATCTTGAATGCCCCCGATACAAGCGATATGGCTGGCGTGTTTGCCAGGGCTAATTTCCGCTCGGATGAGGAGCGGATAGCGTATTTGCGGATAACGAGACGCCTTGAAAAGTACGGCTTAACGTCCCGTCTTGAATTCATTCGGCAGTGCGCACTGTCTACATTAGGCATGAAGGCATTTGGAAAAACTCTCCAGCTGCAGACGAAAGTAGAGCTGATTGCCCCTGCTGTGATTAGAGAGCAACTATCTATGAAACAAATAAAAGGAGAGGAACACATACGTAAATCAGATTTCCGTCAGGAAACCGACGACCGTGAACCCAGGGGGAATAGAGAATAATGAGCTACGACAACTGTTATATCGGTGGTTTTGTGGGTCCTAAGGGGTCGGGGAAAAGCCTGACTCTCGCCTGCGCGATTGTCTGGGCATTACAGTCAGGGCGAACGGTCTGGTCAAATATGAAGGTAAGAACCGGACCTGCCCTTTTGAATAGAAAAACATTCATCGATGGCTCGAAGATGGTCTACAGAGAAACCGAACCTCTTAACTGGGACCTGCTATATATGCTGGATGAATCCATGGTTGAGGGGATGGTAGCCATCGATGAGATGTCCTATTTTGCATCATCCAGACAAAGCATGGATACCCGTAACCGGCTGATAAACACCTGCTGCCGCCAGGCAAGACATCGGAGCCTGGATTTCCTTTACACGGTCCGAGCATTTGGCTGGGTAGACTCCTACCTACGCGCTGAAACCGATTTTCTAGTTACCTGTGACGACCTGTCTTACTCAGGGTGGGGCAGAGATAATCATGTCAGTGGTGGGACCGTTATCCGTCAGCGCTATTACGATTTATCCGGGTTGATGACAGGGCATCCTGTCGATTTCCTTAATCCGGGGGCAAAGCCTTATAAGACATGCCTGTTTTACGGGACGCCGTACTGGGACTGCTATAACACTCACGAAATTATATCGATTGAAGAGGCATTTACTGGCGTCAAATTAGACATGAAAAAACGACTCATCTCTAACAAGCAAGAAGATGATGGAACAGAAGAAAAGGTGATGCAGTGCCTTACAGAACTAGCCCTGAACAACAATGAGATACCCGCAGGAATGTTGTGGGCGTATCTCAAAACAAAAGGGATACAAGGTGAACCGAATACGCTGGGTAGATTAATACCTAGACAAGTAAAGAGACGTTATTCCAGAGCAGAAGGCCAGCTCTACGACCTATCGGCATTGTAGCGGGCAGCACTGATTTGTGCTTATAAAAGGATATAGAAAACTGATACTAAAAAGAAAGAGGAATCCCTGCGTATGACAGCTTTAGAACTAACGCTCGTGCTCGGGGCCATCGCCCTCGCCTTCTGGCAGAGGGACGCCATCATATATATCCTTTCCGCCATCTGTATTATAACGGTCGTGGCGGGGTGGTTTGAGGACTATCCCGGAGCGGCCTTCGCCCTGGTCATGCTCGGGTTCGATGAATGCCGCCGGGCTCTTATGATAGCAATAGAGGCGGGCGGTCCGGCACGGGGCTGGAGCCAGTTCAGGGGTCTCTGGAACAGGAGAAAGGGGGGATAAGTGCCGGACGAAGAAAACGAAATAGAGCGATGGAACCTGGGAATAGTCTCGCTTCCGCCCCCGGAACGGAAAGAGCCGCCCGGGCCTGAACGCCCTGAACCTCCGCCGGCAACCGGCGGTCCTCCGGAAGGCGAAACGGAGCCGCCCGATGCCCCTCCGGGTGAGGTGCTTTCAGTGCTGCGGACCTCCGAGCCAGATAAATTCATTGTCAGGACCGAGTTAAAAGACGACAAGGGTAACCCCCAGGGCTACCACCAGACAATAATGACAGGCAAGCAGGTGGAGGAGCGGGGAGGCAAACTGCCGGCAGAGGGCTCCCAATACTCCCAGCGTTATAAAGGCAGTGCCGTCATGGGATTCGATACAACCGAGGTGGGCGCCCTGCGAGGCGCCTCGAGGACCGACAGGGCGCTTACACCTGAGTACGGCGGAGAAGCGGCGCCGGAAGCTGAAGAGGCAGCAGTAAGCGGAGCCAAGCCCAGGACAGGAAAAGAATTCAAGGATAAGTGGCAAGGCTCAGTCATCGATGGAATGTTCACCGGTACCGAGCAGGATTACAAACGCTACCAGGAAGAATTCGATAGCCTCTACAAGGAACTCCCTGACGGGAGCATTATGGATAAAGAGGCGCTCGAGCGAATAAAGAAAGACGACCCTGCTCTCTACACGGTCCTTATAAATGAAGGCTACGAGAACTACGAGCGGGCAATCAACGCCCGGAATTTCGTCAGTCGGCAGGAAGGCGCCCGGCAGTCCCGGCTGGTAGCGCGGTCAGAAGCCGAATACCGGTCGCAGCTCAGGAATATAGACCCCACCCTGGTGCAGCTCTACGACAGGGAAGGCTACGAAGCCGTACAAAAAGAGTTCGACCGGCGCGAGCAGGAGTGGCTCGCCAAACTGCCGGAGAAATACCAGGCAATAGCCAGGGAGAAGGGCCCCACTGCCGCGGTCGAAGCGGCTGAAACCGATATCGCCAACCAGGACAAGGTGCTCAAGCTCATCGAACAGTACAAGACTCCTGAAGGCGATTATAACCTATCCGCCTTCCTTTCCGACCAGAAAAAACTGGTCTATCTGAAACCCGAGCTGGGAGAGTCCCCGACGGGCGGAGCGTATATTTTGAAATCCGTCGAGGGGCCCAAAGGGCAGCTCACCGACCGCGCCAAGGAAGCGCTGCTGACAGCGGCAGGCTTCGATGCGGAAGCGATTAAGCCCCTTATCGCCGAATCCAAACTTACTATCCCTCAGCAGGCATGGCGCAACATTACCCCCTGGGATGAAAGCAAGGGCGAGCGGGCCACACCGAAGGGCGCAGCCGTCATGGCAGCCGAGATGTACGCCCCGGGAGTTTTTACCGTCAAGAACTGGAATGAGTTGTCTCCCCTAGAACGGGCTCTCTATATTGCCATTGACGCAGCAAGCCTGGTCCCACTCGTCGGAGCGGCGGCCGCGGGCGCCAGGACAGCCAGCGTAACAGGCAAGGCGGCGAAATTAGCCCGTCTGGGCGGCGCCGCCAGGGGTCTCGGAGTTGAAACGCTGGCACAAATTAAGGCTCCCGTCAATGTTATCCTCCACCCTGTCGGGACAGTCAAAACGACCGCCAGAGAGCTGGGCGGCATTATCGAGACTATCGCCGACCCCCGCAAGCTGCCCGAGTCGGCAATCACCAACATCTATCACACCCTGAAATTGCGGGTGAAGGACGCGACAACTCCCGCTAAGGCTAAAGCCATGACCGACCTGCTCGTCCAGGAAGCGGCGCGCAGCAAGGACAAGCGAGTGTTCATTCAGGCGGGCGACCAGGTGCTGGAAATCGAACGCTCGCCGATAATGCGGGAAACGGCAGGGCTGGCAAGCGGCAGCCCGATGGGGGAGGAGCTGCTGAAGGGTAAGAGCAGTGTGGTTACAGTAGGCGAGGATGGTATGTACTTTTCACCGAACCCGCCTCCCCGCTTTAGCCAGTCGACAGGCTCCGGACTGGTGGGACCTGACCCCGAGAAGGGGCATACCCTTATTATCATCAGCCCGAAGATGGCTGAAAAAGTCGTATCCTCTAATAAAACCTATCAAGGAACTGCCGAGTTAGAAGGGATACTGACTGAAGGTACTAAAATCCCCATAGCACAAAAGCTCTACACAAGAGTAGGACCAACCGGGCAGTACACCGAGCTCTGGCTGGAAAAGCCTCTCAGCGCCAGGCAAATTATCAAACTGAAAGCCGAAGGGCTGGCAGAGACGATAAAACAGCCATTTACCCCCGCCATCAAGATAGAAACAACCGGAGCTAAGATATTGAAAGGGCAAGAGCTGGTCGACAGTATCGCCAGCCAATACGGACTAGAAACTAAACCAGCTAGTAAGGCATCGTTATGGAAGCGTTTAGTGTCTGAACGGAATATTGCCGGCACCTTTGACCCCGATACTAATAAAGTAATACTTAAGAGCTTCGACAACCCCACGGTAATACTACACGAGTTAGCACATGACAAGGTCTCTAGAAGTATGAAGTCGGCATGGCTGCGTAAATTAGAGTCCGTGGCCGGTTTACCTGATGATACGTTCAGGATTGCTCCCAACGGTACAATTCTCAGCAGAAGAGGCATTCCCGCGGCTAAGGATATCGCCAATAGTTTCAACGAATTAAGTACCATTGAATACGTCAAGCAACTCAGCGGTTACGACAATATCCCTTACCGTGACTCTTTTGCTCTCATCCTCGATGAACATGCGATTACACTGAACAAATTAAATCTTCACGACGACCTCAATAGACTCGCTAAAAAATATGTCGATAGTCTGAAAGTCAGCTATAAAGGACAGATTAGCGCACCGAAACCGGCGCTGCAGGGCGGTCTGACGCAACGGCAGACGAATAAACTGGCAACAGTCCTCGATGAATCCGGCAACGCAACCCAGGCGCGTAATCTGCGAAGAGCTTATAGCGTGATAGAGTCGCGGAGGCCGGCCGCCCCTCAGCTCAGCCGCGTAATCGGGAGGCTTAACCGGGCGGAGCTGAGGTCAGCCCGTCTGCGGGTAAGGGCAGAAGCCGGTTACGTGAGACCGGCAGCCAGGATAGCCCGGCCGGGACGGGTGGAAAGACCGGCCAGGATAAGTAGAAGTGACAGGGCAGAACGCGCCGCTCGAGCTGAGAGAATAGAGCGTCCTGAGCGGATGGACAGGGTGAATAGAGTCGACCGGGTGGATAGGGTTGACCGCGTTGAACGCCCGTCAAGGGTAGAGAGGGCGGAACGCACCGAGCGGGCTGACAGGGTGGATAGGGTTGACCGCGTTGAATTCCCTGAGAGGTTAGACAGACCGGATAGACCGGATAGACTGGACCGCCCCGAACGGCCGCCTAAAAAGCCGGGCGCTGACAGCAACGCCAGCGGAGTCAGTGTTCCATGGACCGAAGACGAGGTAAAATCCGCCATCGCCTGGAAGGACGGCATAGTGGTCCATGCTCTGAAAGCGCCTTACCGCCGGGGAGTCGACGAGCAGACGTTCAGCATCAAGAATGTCCCGCCCGGGCTGGTCTACCTGGATATCAAGGGCAAGGGCAGCCAGGAGGCAAGCGCAAAGGTCGCTGGAAAGCTCCCTGGTACGCTTACGGTGGACGTAGGCAACCAGGACGTAATAATCACCCCCCGGAAAAACAACAGGGTGTCCCTGCGCCACGTGCGCGATACCTCGGGCTCCAGTAGCAAGCTCACTATCAAAAAAACCGGACACCGAATCAGCCGGAAGACGGGGCGCGTCTACAAAACCCAGGCCGGCGGCGGGGAAATCATCAGCCGCCGTCCTCTGAGGGGGTACTAGATGAACAGAATGACGATGGTGAGCCTGTGGGCGGCGGTGATGGTATTCTGCCTGATATGCGGCCTGTCCGCTTTCAAACTGGTCTTTACGCCCGTAGCGCTGCCGGAGCCGCCAGCGCAGTATGAATTAGAAATACTTCTGCCTCCCGCCGGAGAAAATAATGACATCCTGCAGAGCGCCCTGACTGAGCGCGGTCTATCAGTCCGCGGCTATTCCTGGCGCACATTCCCGGAATTCTACTGGGGTATGGGAGTGATAGCTCTGACCGCGTTATCCGGAGCCATACTCTCGGCGCTAAAAATGCTGAACTGGTGGCAACTGCCTTCGGTGGAGGTGCACTGTAATGAGTAATCCCGTCTTCCGGCGGTTCACCCGCCTGTTGCTCGTGGCTGTCATTTTGGCAGGGTCTGTTATGCCTGTCCTGCCGCAGGAAGCGAAGGCTGTAACGTGGTGGGATGCTAGTTGGCAAGATAGAATGGTAATTTCATTTGATGCCAGAGAACTAAGTGAAAACTGGACTAATGCTCTGGTTACAATAAACCTTAATTCGCCTAGAATTGATTTTAGTAAAGTTCTTGAAAATGGAATAGATATAAGGGCTGTTGACGCAGATGATGCCACCTTGCTTCCTGCAGATAATCTGACTTGGGATGAATCAGGAAATTGTACTCTCCAAATATCTGTGCCACAAATAGATGCTTATTCCTACCATACTGATTTTATCTATCTTTACTATAATAATCCAGCAGCCGCATCATATTTTTCCGCTACTTCCGTTTCGTCAGCAGACTCGCATACTGTAGGCTCTTGGAATTTATACCGTCCTAGTAATAGCGGAGCGACAATTTATGACCAGACTGCATTAGGGTTTAATATGAGTAGCACGAATACTACCTATTCAACTACAGGACGTGTATTTGGCGGAGTAAATAGTTTTCTTTATAATAATACCTCCAATTATGCAGCATCAAATACGACAGGTACAATAGTCGCCTGGTTTAAGACTGCATCACCTACTAACCAAGAAGTATTCGGCACTGGGGATTTTGTAGCTAATAAGCAGTTGCGTATGGGAGTAAATGTTTCCAAATATCTAAACCTATACTCAAATGGCGGAGGCTCGGTAGACAGTATCTCTGGTAATCAACACGATGTCGTTACAGGTAATTTTTGGATGGCGGCTTATAGTAGCAACGACACAGCTTATTCACTTTTATTAGGCAGTACCGGCGTAGCGGAGATGAGTAGCGAAAATTTTACGGTTACTTCTGGTACAAATAATGGCAACTGGTTTAATGCCTTACCAACAGAACGTGATGACATATTGATTGGTTGCGGAGTCAACACAGGGAATCCCATTAACTCCTTTAATGGTACAATCGGGGAGGTACAAATATACGATGACGTAAAGAGTCTTGAATACATGAAATACCGCTTTAAAATGGAGCGGCACATATATGGATATCCAGAGGGAGACTTCCTTCGTTACGGAGATGAAAACCCGACTCCGGCAGTTACTACTGGCTCAGTGGATAACTTGTCAATGGACAAAGACGGGGTTACTACAGGAAATTTTACTGGTAGTTATTCGGGTAATGGTACATCAGGTGTTGTCATATCGAAGATAGAATACGGCACAACTGTTGCTTATGGCTCGACAACTGAGCGCAGGTCATCTGGAGTCTATATCCAGTCTTACTATCCTCCGGAAGATATAATGCCATATATATTAGTGCTACCTAATGGTGAATTTTTAGGGGGTGCTGGGGTAGAGGCATCAGGGAATTTCACACCTGGCGTGAAACGCTCTGCCGATAAAGGTGTAACTTGGTCATCTGGCATATCTTTATCAAACTACACTGTTGCAGCAATACATCTTGTTCTCACTGACAATAACTCAGTTATCGCTTATTATGGTAAATGGGTTGATACAATCGGAACGGGCAATTGTACACCAGCATACAGACGTTCAGAAGATTTCGGATACACTTGGTCTCCAGAGGTAGAATTGAACCAAGCCCTGTTTCCTGGACTTGGTACGTATGCGTATCCTACTGACACTCCTCTTTTAACAAGAAGCGGGGCAATCATAGTTCCAATGCAGTCTAGTCTCAATGGTGATTCGAGAGTCATCTATTCTTGGGACAATGGCTTAACTCACAATCTGAGTGAGTTACTATCAAATGTAGTAGATAACAATGAGCCGACAGTAATCGAGAGAACAGATGGTAGTATTTATGCGTGGATAAGAACCAGTGTGGGCTTCATATATGAGTCAATCAGCAATGATGACGGGGCTACTTGGACAGAAGCCGCTTCAACGGGAATACCTAATCCCACTATAATGAACGGAGCTTTTTCTTGCTTAAAAAGGATAACATGGTCTCCGAATTTGGTTGTTGGACTATATGACAATAATGCGACTTATAGGTATCCACTCGTTATAGTCTATTCTACAGATGATGCAGCGACGTGGAGTGCGCCAATAACTATAGCGTCTGGTACAGATGGTATGTATGTGTGGCGTGTAGACAATCCTAATTTTTTCAATATATCGGACGATAGTGCATATATAAGATATCTATCTAAGGGAGACGACTTCATTGGTGTATACACTACCCTAGATTATCTGTTTGGCATAGATACCAATCCTGAAGTGATTAATAGGGCAATACCAAATAACCTTACTCCAGGCGAGACATACCACTATAGAGTTGTAACAGAGAGTCCAGTTGGTGAGTCCTACGGCTCAGACGAGACATTCACCCTGACCATGCCGACTGTGACCACGGTATCGGCTGTAGACGGCATGTCAGGCAACTCCGTAATTACCACGCTGACAGGCACTCTGGACAGCCTCGGGGTGGCATCGGATGCCTATGTGGGCTTTGTATGTACCTGGGAGGGCGGCTCCAGCTCTACAGAGACTACAGCTAACTCCACAGGCGCTTACTCGCTGACTGTCACTATACCGCTCTCGGCATCGGATATCGACGTGGTCGCCTACGCCAGGGTCGGTACTGTCTACAGCTACGGCAGCACGGTAACTCTCGACCGGTTCGAGAAGTTCACCGGCATGCGCAGCACCATGCAGGTCTTCGGTATGCTCATCTTTCTGACGTTTATGGGCTCGGGTATCTCGAGCATCCTGGCAGCTGCTATTACTGCCGTCAGGCTGCTCAGGAGATGAGGCGTATTTCATGAGGAATATCTTACGCTCACTGGTCGGCATATCGCTGGTAATCTCGGTAATATCGGCATTACCGGCAATCCCCGCCCTGGCGCTGGATGAGCCGGATACCGTCTCGCTGGATGATATCCTGCTATTTCAGGACCTGCTGGTCGATGGAGATATTCTCGCAGTGGTGCCGTATGAGATTTCATTCGGCGCCAGCCCCGATGAGAATGCCGACCAAACGTTTATCTTTCTTGCCCTCAGCCCGGATGGCGCCACTGTGAACGGTACCGCCCTGGCTTATCCTGCATATGACGGAGGCTACGGTAACGGAGTGGTCGCGTTCTACTGGGCGACGGGTATGACGTGGGAAGCTAACTACATCTTCCGTGTCCAGGAGAACCCGACCTATTATCCCTCTCCCGCTTACTGGGATTTTCCTGTAAATGTCAGCAATTACTCATCGGATAGCGACCAGGCTGACGCGCTGAGAAACAAGATAATCGATTCCGCCACGTACCTGTCTACGACCTTCGGAGTCGCTCTGACCGAAACCAGCGAGTCGGGCTCCCGGGTGCTATCGGCGTACGGAGAAATATATTACCTCTCCGTTATCCCCGGGCTCCAGTCGATGGCGCCGGCCCTCTTCGCTGTACAGCTGGAGGACCCTGACTATTCCAGGCGGAGCTGGTCTCTATCCCTGGCTGAAAGCCTCAAGACGAAATACGAGGACACGCTGCTATATGATTTCATGACCGGTTACGCGGGGCTGTTTTCCACCGAGACCTCCTCCACGATGACCTTTTTCGCCCTCTTTCTCTCGGTGGCAGTTATGCTGATCAGCATCTGGAAATTCAAGGCGAGCATGCTATCCGCGTTCGACGATGCGTATACGCTGCTGCTCTGCCTCATGCTTTTGGGTATATTCGATATGGTGCTGGCCGGCACCCTCGCCTTCACCTCTACCGCCATCGGCGGCGTTATATTGTTTCTGAACAAGGATTAGGCATGAATTCAAGGCTTGGAATAATACTCGTACTCGCGTCGCTCATGTTCGGGAGCGTGACTCCCGCGCTGGCGTCTGACATCAGCGGCGCGGTATATTACGGTAAAATACGCGCTTCGAACTCCAGCAATGTCAGCGCCGCCGTAGTTGCCGCCGTATGGTCCGGCAACACCAGCGCCTGGATAGCCGCGGGGCTGCTGAATGCGACCGCGACGAATGCCGCCATCCGCAACAGCACCGGCAGTGACACGGAGTTTATGCCTGGCTATGGCTCAAACCCCTGGTGCGTCTGGTACGATAGCGTCCCCGCATATAGTAACGTTGACGCCACACTCTACATCCCTGCGACCGGGGGGGCGCTTAGATATTTTCCGGGGGATGCCGGCGCAACGGCAGCCAACTCGACGTCTCTTAATCTGAGTACCAACTGGACTATAACCTGGAGGGGCTACGTAGACACGGACAATGCCACCGGTAAGGACTTTGTTGTAAAAACTGGCGCCCTTAAAGTTTTTGTCGCTGACAACGTATCGGGTAATATTACCGGTGTCATAAATTCGTCATCTTATCTCAATGTTCATTCCGCAACCTCAGCGGAGGGCGCCTGGGTAGAGCAGTCCTACCCTAACGCCTGGGTTAGCAGCGTCAGGTTCCAAGCCTATAATTCAGACGCGGGCGGCTCTCAAACCGTCAGGCTGCACGAGGTACAGGTATTCGACGACCTGACAGCAAGCTGGGTCAGCCCCACGTCTAATTTAGCAGGACCATGGTCCAGCCTGACCAACGCTTATGACGGGGATACCGGGACTTACGCGTCCGAGAACCCCAGCGCGTTATCCTTCAGCGGGTACGCAACCCTGACCCTATCCGAAGCCATCAGTTCGAGCAAGGTCAGGTGGTGGGTGTCTGACCCGTCCGGTTTGATTACCACAAAGGAAATGGATATCGGCGTTGCAGCCAGCACCTATATGTCCGGAGTCACGTCAGGTGAAATGACAGTTACCGCGATATCGGACGGGGTGAACTTCTGGCTAACAGCAGATACGGCTGCCGCTCATTACGGCAGCGCCAATGTTACAACGGCGGCGGTACCGGATAACGGCGACGACTGGGAATTTTGTCTGAACGGCGCCATGCTTTACGTGGAGTATATCGAAATAACAGTCGGCGGCGTTCAAGCTGCTTACTGGGACTGGGAATTAGGCGCAACCTTTACTGATGACTCAGGCAACGGCAATACGCTGACGCCTTCCTACAGGTCGTCCAGTTCTGACACTGATGTGAGCGCCAACATGACCGCTTTCGCAGCTCTCGAGCTGGCGCAGGCGTCGGGCGCCGGGGCTACTACCTGGGGCGAAATGGTGACCGAGGCGCCCACCGAGCCGGCGTCTGCGTATACGGAGGATGACCGCCCCGGATTCTTTTTTGAGCCACTGGTACATGCTCTCTGGAGCCTGACAGACCTGCCGGACTCCATCTTCTGGTACACCTTCGCCTTTGCAATAATAATCGGCGCCGGCGTACTGGTATTTTACGCCACAGCCGCTAATCAGAAAGACGGGCTGATAATCAAAATCATTGTTAAGTCCGCTCTGATGATATTCCTGGCATTGCCCGGCTTAAACCTTTACGGCATGTACGCCTTTGTTTACTACGGATTTTATGCCTTCGGGCTGATAGTGATATCGAGGAGTTACGGTTGGTAATATGCGCACCAAACATATAATGTTCCTGGGACTCATCCTGGCAGCCGGGACAACGATATCCCTGACATTCGCAGGCCTCTGGCTCGGTGATGAGGAGGTAGAGCTCTCAAACGCCCTGACTGTATTTAAGCAGGCGACAATCCTTGGCGTCTGGTCGGTTACGGTCCCGAATGTCAGTTTCTTCCTGGTCGGCGCCAGGGCACTGATAATGATGGACTTTGCCTTCTTCCAGGGCAGCGCGGGATTGTTTGTACAGTGGGTACTATACCTGGTAATCGGCACGGCCACACTGTGGGGGCTGTTCAGCTTGATGATAGGCGTTGTCCAGGGACGGTTCAGCAGATAGCGGTTCAACGTCTGCTGATTACCGGCCGCAGCACCGCCGGCAAAGTGATTGACTCTGTGTGTTTGACCCACTTACCTTTGCGGTCCCTGTTATACCAGGTAACCATGGTCACTGTCCCGTCTGCGTTGTTTTCTGCCCTCGAGGCCACATAGACGCGTGTCTGCGTGACGACTTTGTAAGGGGCAACCGACTCATCCGGCATCATCCTGTCTATACGCTGGACAAGGGGCGCTCCGGAACAGGTCTGGTATACTATCAGCCCGATGGCGACCAGCGCCACGATGATTAACAGCTTGATGACCAGGCTAAGCACGGAACTGATCCGTTTCATAATCTCTTCGCCGCAGCCACTGCCATCAGGATAGTTCCGGCATCGCCCAGGTAGATTTCCCTGTCGGCGCCGCGGCAGTAGTAATAATATGTTTTGCCCTTTACCTGGTGTTTTCTCAGGTGTGGCTCGGCAAGCCTCCGGTGAGCGCGCTTTTTAGTCGAACGCCGTTTCGGGCCAGGTAGCGCAAGGCTAACGCCGACCTTTTGTTCGACTAACTTTCCCGGGTCCGCTGCCTCAGTCTCAACGTCTGCCATGATTTTCTCCTCGCTTTTTAGTCAAGGTTCGCATTTTAATTATTCTGTAAAGTAATATAGAGCGTCCCCTCAACAGTCTACCTCGAAAAACCCCAGCCTGCCTTTATACGGAACCGGCTTTCCATAGAGCACCGAATTAGCCAGGGTGAAGCCGTACGGTCCGACAAACCAGGGCGAGTCAGATTCGTCCACGCAGCCGGTAATGTCCACCTCGCCGATGATGGCACCGAAGAGTTCCGACCGATACTCTACATCTAGAAAAGTGTCCAAATCAGTTTTATTTTGATACAAAGCCGGAAAGCGTCTTCTTATCTGCGAAAGCAGGAAATCAGCGCCTTCAACATCATATTTCTTCCCGGAGTGGACGTAAATCCGCATCGGCACGTTCTTGGCATATCCCGGATAATCCAAAAGCGGCGGCATGTGGAGATACCAGTTCCGGTTCTCGATGTTTTTGTAGCCGGCGCAGATGAGCCACGCCCAGGGCTGTTTAATCGATAACGCTTTCATTTAGGTAATTATCCCTTTACGACCAGTAGCGTTAGTAAAATCCATACTACGTCACCCTACCTCTCTCTAGCTCGTATTTACTACGTTTTACGCCTATATCTATCCCTTGACAGCCAGTAATAGGCATGATAATATTAGGTATAAATAAAACAGGGAGGGACAAAATGAAGAACATGAATATGGATAACGAGATTGAAAACATAATGATGGACAGTGATTTAGCCGCACAGCAGGCACAGGATGATATTTACCTGAACGCTCACCCAGATACTCGTAACTATAGAGAGACATTTGTGCGGTGTCCTGTCTGCCACCAGTTAATGCCCTATCAGGGCAGTGCGCTACACGAACATGGAGAATGTCAGTCATTTATAGATACCCCCAAAACTAAGAGTGAATCCAAAATGGCTGAGGCTTTCTGCGAGTGGAGAAACCTTCGTGATAGCCATGCTGGCGAAACCAAACAAAATGAGGCATGGGCAAAATATTTGAGGACGGTCAAATAATGACAGCCAAATACACCATCAAAGATTTTAACGCTCAGTTCCCCGATGACGATACGTGTTTGGAGTTTCTTTTTCAGGCTCGTTATCCGCTCGGTGTGACCTGTCCAAACTGCCTTAAAATCGCCAATCACTACAAGCGGTCGAGCCGAAAATCCTACACGTGCTCTCTCTGCGGCAACGACATTTTCCCCACAGCCGGAACGATATTCCATAAATCGGCTACCCCGCTCCGTTTGTGGTTCTATGCCATGTTCCTGATGTCGTCTACCCGTTGCGGTATCTCCGCTAAACAGTTGGAGCGAGAACTCGGAGTCACCTACAAAACCGCATGGCGAATGTTTAAACAAATCCGCTCCCTCATGGGTGAGGACACTAAACCCATGAACGGCAACACTGAGGTAGACGAAACATATATGGGTGGCAAGCATCACGGCAAACCAGGGCGGGGTGCTGAGGGTAAAACCCCTGTAGTGGGCTTGGTTAATCGGGAAGCCTCTCAGGTGGTCACTAAGGTCGTTACGGACGTTAAGAGCCGGACAATCATGCCTATCATCTGGGATAATATTCCGAGGGATGCTCAGAACATCGTTCATACGGACGAACTTGCCAGCTACAATTACGTTCAAAAGCTCGGATACACGCACCAAATCGTCAGGCATGGAGCGGGTGAGTATGCGAGGGGCAATACCCACGTGAACAGCATCGAGGGCTTCTGGTCGCTGGTCAAACGTGGCATTGGCGGTGTTTATCATGCCGTTTCTCCTAAATATCTCCAAACCTACTTCAATGAGTATGGCTTTCGTTACAATCACCGGAACTCTGGGATTCCGATGTTTGTTCTACTTCTGGCACGGGTTTCGGCTCTGGCTCCTGTAAAGGTTGCGCCGATTTTCGCAGTAGATTCTCAAATTCCGCTTTTGTAAGTGGCTTCCTGCGGGGTGTTTCTGCCATATAGCACCTCCACCATTAAGTATTTACCAATAAATTTTGTATAAGCTGGCGGGATTGCCTGGGATAATTCTTTGCGTGTCATCCAGGTAATACCCATTCCTTCAGACCACAATGAAAGGTTATCGCCTTTCCCCCTTCCATTCCCATAAACTCCAATCACCCTGGAATGACCTACAAGGCGATGAAGTGGGGGTAAATCCTCTTTACCCTGCCAGTAATGAGCACAAGGCAATGCCATGATAGGGAAATTACACTCAAATAAACGATGGCGCTGGACTTTCAAACCAAAAGAAGAACCACATAGCCTAATCGGGTCAATTAGTGGCGCACCTGGCACGTTTTCGATGACATATGGTTTACCAGTAGCTACTAAGAGTGCCCTTATAGGCTCAATCAGCTTCGGGTATTCGTGTGCCTTATTTTGACTTTGAAGTAATCCCTGCGCCATTAAGGTATATGGTTGGCATGGTGGGCTGGCATGGTAAGCGTCATAACCTTTAAGAGGATAGGTAATAGCATCAGCCTGGTGGAACTCATCACCACAATAATGAGGCTGTGGCTCAATATCCACACCAACAACATAAAAGCCACTTTGTTGATAGCCTTTCGTAGCTCCACCCGCTTTACAGAACAAATCTAATAATACAGGTCTCCTACTGTATGTCAAGGGATAATTACCTTAATTATTATGTCCTGAGAGAGGTGGTCAATGACGATGTAGAGTAGAGCTGTGCCGTCCGAGATTTTCCGGAGGACTCTACGCCCTCCGGGTTCCGCGACAACAGATAGTTCGGATATATCTATGCCAGTTTCCTGTTCAACCTGTTCCAGATGGTCGAGTATGTTCATTCCTTACCCCCGCTAAAATACCTCAATACGTCCCGCCGCACGCTGTCGGGCAGCCCCTCCAGCATGCGTACCGCTCGTTCCTTTTTCACCATGGGATTCTTGTACACCGTGGCGGGCGCCGCCAGCTTCGTGGCTGCCCGCCTGCCGCCCCGCCGATACTCCTCGGCGATGCATTGCTCGATGGTATGCTCTCTCCCGCACATGATGCAATGCACCCCCTCGGAAACTTTCTCAACCGCCTGGCTGCCACAATGAGGACAATGCATAGCTATTTCTCCCTCTCCAGCAGTAACCGCCCCCCCATCTTTTTTGCGGCATGGACCATCGCCAGCAGGTGCCCTCCGTATTCTGTCTCCGATATGTGCTTGAGCTCGTCTGCCGTATACACGGCATAGCCCGGAGGTATCCCCGGGAGCGACCTGTCGTAAGCAATGACCAGGGGTTCATCGGCTATCCTGGTTATTATCCCCAGGCTCCAGCCCTGCCGGTCGAGGTCCTCGCGTACAATTTCCTCATTACTCAGCGCCGATGTCTCTATGGTCGCATAATGCCCGAATGCTTGCGAAATATCCATACCACCCCCTTTCTTAGTGGTAAGAGTGGTAAGAATATGACTTTTTATCAATAATCAATATCAATTTATCCTTACCACTCCCTTACCACCTGAGCCGTTTTGATACTTACCACTTCCTTACCACTTCGTTATTGTCAACTAAAATCCTTACCACCCTTACCACCTGCTTACAAAAGTGGTAATGAGCCTGAGCCGTGCCTGACCTTACCACTCTTACCACCTTACCACCATAAATAGGGGGGGGTAGACTTTTTGTCCACAATTTATCATCATCCCCCTACACCCCCCCCC
>Ga0154665_104_pt1 | contig 16685 bp, 15 predicted proteins | sample Rifle2008BG13ft_FD_116094 | JGI IMG/M metagenome (GOLD analysis project Ga0154665, IMG submission 116094) | Chloroflexi bacterium RBG_13_48_17
CTCGTTGAGTTCTAGAATCATGGCTACCTCTTTGAGATTGTTTCTCGCCCATTGTAGACGAAGTCATGGGCATTGTCTAGGTTTTGGACAGGTCCAAAAAGCTCTGTTCGCATTCCTCTGAATGGGAAATGGGGGTATGCTATAATGAGTGGGGGTGCCGGTTGATGTACGAGGTGCTGCTTTATGAAAAGCTTCCTGACTCCAGAGTACGCTGCAATGATTGTCAATGGCGTTGTGTTATCAGCCCGGGTAAGTTCGGGGTTTGTCGGGTGCGCCGCAACGATGGCGGCATCCTTTACGTCCTTAATTATGCTCAGGCCTCTTCCGTAGCCGTTGACCCTGTTGAGAAAAAGCCGTTGTTCCACTTTTTCCCCGGGAGTCTGGCTTTGTCTCTAGGCAGCTGGGGGTGCAATTTTCATTGTAAGCATTGCCAGAACTGGCAGATTTCCTGTATTGAGGAGCCCGGAGAAGTAGCAGGTGAGTCGCAGCAGCTACTGCCGGAAGATGCTGTGAAGCTGGCAAAACAGCGTAGCTGCAGTGGTATCACCTGGACATATAACGAGCCGAGCATATGGTTTGAGTACACGCTGGATTCAGCCAAGCTGGCCAAAAAGGATGGTCTTTACACGGGTTATGTGACAAATGGTTATCTGACGCCTGAGGCGTTGGATACCATCGGACCTTATTTGGATGCCTGGCGGGTCGATATCAAGGGTTTTTCGGATGCTTTATACCGAGACCTGGCTAAAATCCCCCGCTGGCGAGGCATTCTCGAAGTGGCTGTACGGGCTCAAAAGAAGTGGGGTATGCACGTTGAGGTAGTGACCAACATAATCCCGACGATGAATGACGACGATGAGCAGCTGCACGGCATTGCTAACTGGATGCGGAATGAGCTGGGTGAGCTGACGCCGTGGCACGTGACCCGCTTCTATCCTCACCATAACCTGATGCATTTACCGCCGACGCCGGTGGCGACTTTGGAGAAGGCTTACGATATCGGTAAGAAGGCCGGGTTGCGTTTTGTTTACCTGGGCAATGTACCGGGGCACAAAGCGGAGAACACCGTTTGTTATTCCTGCAACAATGTGGTGATTAAAAGGATTGGTTACGATGTTCAGGTGGTGGGCGTTGATGGTTCAAAATGCAAGTTTTGCGGAGCTGAGCTTAATATCAGGTCTTGATTTTGCAGAGGAGTATTGAGATGGTCAGAAATCCGATTGCAGCGGGACAGTTTTACCCGGCCTCTCCGGTGGGGCTTAAACGTATGATTGAAAGCCTGGTGGATGATAGGGCGAAAAAGGTGGAGGCAGTTGGTCTGGTGGCACCTCATGCGGGATATGTCTACTCGGGGGCAGTGGCTGGGGCGGTTATATCCAGAATTAAATTCAAGGATACCTTCGTTATATTCGGCCCCAATCATACCGGGAGAGGGAAGCCCTTCAGTATTATGACGGAAGGAGTGTGGAGGACACCTTTGGGAGATGTAGAAGTTGATTCGGAGCTGGGAAAGCGTATCCTGGCTGCCTCCAGCTATCTGGAAGAGGATGTTGCAGCGCATCAATATGAGCACTCTATAGAGGTTCAGGTTCCGTTTTTGCAGTACTTCAAGCCGGATGTGATGATTGTGCCTGTAATTCTTGCCCATGCCGGTGGTGATATATATAAAAAAGTCGGTAGCGAGCTGGCCAGTGCGATTAAGGAGTCGAAAAAGGGAGTCATAATCCTGGCCAGCAGTGATATGACCCATTATGAGCCGCATGAATCCGCCAAAAGAAAAGATAGTCAGGCTATCGAGGCTATGCTGGATTTGGACGAGGACAAGCTATTGAAGCGAGTTGATGAGCTGGATATATCTATGTGTGGCTATGCTCCGGTGGTTGGCCTTATCTCTGCAGCTAAGGAATTAGGAGCCAAAGGAGCGGAACTGGTTAAGTATCAGACAAGCGGTGATACGTCAGGTGATTATAGCAGCGTGGTAGGCTATGCCGGGATAATTGTAAAATAGGTTTACATGCCGTTCTGCGCCCCGATAGCATCGGGGCGCAGAATCTCAAGTAACGTCAATCTGGTAAAATAATCAGGGAAAAAGCGGTGACATGGCAAAGCAGCTTCATCCGATAGTAAAATTGGCTAAAGAGGCGGTGGAAGGCTATGTTCGCCATGGCAAATTGCTCAGGCCAACGGAGCTAACCGCCGAGATGAAGGGTAGGGCTGGAGTTTTTGTGTCTATTAAGAAACGTGGTGAGCTGAGGGGCTGCATCGGCACTTTTGCACCAACAAGGTCCAACATAGCCGAGGAAGTCGTAGTCAATGCCATAAGTTCAGCCACTCAAGACCCTCGTTTTTTACCCGTTGAGCCGTCCGAGCTGGATGACTTGGAATATAGTGTGGATGTACTGACTGAGCCGGAACCGGTGAAAAGCGTGGCTCAGCTTGACCCAAAGAAATACGGAGTGATTGTAGAGTGCGGGTTCGGGCGCGGGTTATTGCTGCCTGACCTGGAAGGCGTGGACAGCGTTGAAGAGCAGATCAGAATTTGCCGGGCTAAGGCTGGTATATCGGCCGAAGAGCCGATAAGATTGTATCGCTTTAGAGTGAAAAGATTTATTTGACATAAAGGTATATATCTGCTAGTTTTTGGCGAGGAGATGAAAATATTATGAAAATAATGGTTATCGGTATCGGGGATTGCGGTTGTAAGCTGGCTCGTGAGTTTGCTGAGTTAAATAGGATGGCAAGGAGTGAGCGACGCGTTAACATAATTAACTCTGCCTATGCTGTCAATAACGACCAGGCTTTTTTAACCGAATTAACCAGGCCTGGATGGGAGTGGTTTAGACCTGTGCCGATTCGCGGTAATGTTGACCTTGACGATAAGTCGACTGAATCCGGTGCCAAGTTGATGCGTCAGGAAAGCGAGCGGGTGATGTTGGCCATGAGACTTGGCACCTTTATAAATACAGATGCCTTTTTGTTTGTTGCCAGTGCTGCCGGGAGCGTTGGTTCAGGAGGGGTCCCGATAATAGTCCAAATGCTCAAAGAACGCCATTTAGATAAGCCGGTCTATGTGCTTCTAGTTTTACCTTTTAATACAGAGCTAGATGACCCGCAATGCATTCACAATACCGCTCTATGCCTCAAGTCTATAGATAAGATAGCCGATGCTGTGATTTTGGCGGATAATGGTGGTTTGGGAGTTACCGGTAATATAATACAACCCCAGAAGATGAGTAGTTTGAATAAAGAGCTGGTCCTTCTGTTTTATGACCTCCTTTGTTCAGGTGAGATGCTCGGTTCAAAAAGTGGTGCTGTGGGCAAAGAACTCGATGCCGGTGATATAAGGCAGAGCATATTTGGCTGGACGGCAATAGGCATGGGGAAGACGAAATTGACATCATCAATATTTCCATGGAAAAAACCACAGGGCTTCGAAGAGAAAAGTTCAGAGACGCTTGGAGTTATGGAAGCGATGAACCTGGCTTTGATGCGGTTGTCGGTTGATTGCAAGTTGGAAGACGCCGGCAGAGCCCTGTTTCTCCTTTCAGTGCCGGCTGGGAAAGCCAATGTCGATATGATTAAGGTATTAGGTAATCGTTTACGAGAGTTAGCGCCCAATGCTGAAACAAGAAACGGTAGTTTCTACGAGTCCAGGGGTTTTGCCAAGGTTACTGTGATAATATCGGAATTGATATACGTGGACAGGATTAAGAGTTATTACGATAGAGCAGCCAGACTGGCTAGGGTGGCAGAGGGGGAGGAGAAGACAGGTTAGCATGACTCTTTTCGACCTGGGCAAGTTAGAAGCGGGGGGGGAGGAAATGGCGGTGGATGAGGGGTTACTTCGTGATTTACCTTTGGCAGCCAGAATGCGACCACGTAGTCTTGGCGAGTTTGTGGGGCAGGAGCATCTGGTGGGCGAGGGGCGTGTGCTGCGAAAAAGCATTGAATCAGACCAGTTGCCTTCAATGATTCTTTGGGGGCCGCCTGGTAGCGGTAAGACTACTTTGGCTTATGTTATAGCCAGTGTTACCAAGTCGCATTTTAGCCCGTTAAGCGCTGTCAGTGCCGGTGTAGCTGATTTGCGGCGCATCGTGAATGAGGCGAAGCGCAGACGCAAGCTTTCAGGACAGCGGACTGTCATGTTCATCGATGAAATCCACCGGTTCAATAAATCTCAGCAAGATGCAGTATTACCCTATGTGGAAAATGGCGTGGTAACTCTCATCGGCGCTACTACAGAGAATCCTTCTTTCGAAGTTATTTCGGCTCTGCTTTCCAGGTGCCGGGTGTTTACTCTGAATCCATTAACCGATGAACAGGTTCGGCTTATCGTCGAACGAGCTATCAAGGATGAAGACAGGGGGCTGGGGAAGTTGAAGGTAGAGCTGTCTGAAGACGCTTTAGTGCATCTGGTTGTCATGTCGAACGGCGATGCCCGGGTAGCGCTTAATGCTTTGGAGATGGCGACGCAAGCCACTGCGCCGGAGGCCGATGGGAATCGGCGGCTCAGCCTTGAGACCATCGAGGAAGCGCTACAGCGTCGGGCTTTGCTTTATGATAAGTCCGGCGAGCAGCATTATGACCTTATTTCGGCACTACATAAGTCTTTACGTGGTTCTGACCCGGATGCAGCGTTATATTGGCTGGGACGCATGCTGGAGGCTGGGGAAGATCCTCTTTATGTCGCCCGGAGGCTGGTGCGCTTCGCCTCCGAGGATGTGGGCATGGCTGACCCTCAGGCATTGGTGGTAGCTGTAGCTGCGCAGCAGGCAGTACACTTTGTAGGTATGCCCGAAGGTAATCTAGCTTTGGCTCAGGCGGTAACCTATCTGGCTGCGGCGCCAAAAAGTAATTCCCTGTACGAAGCTTACTCCAAGGTGCAGGAAGATGTTGAACGAAGTCGTAACGAGCCGGTACCGCTTCACCTGCGCAATCCGGTAACCAAGCTGATGCGGGGCTTAGGATACGGGAAAGGCTACAAATATGCTCACGATTACCCGGATCACTTTGTTGAACAACAGAACCTGCCGGACATGCTTAAAGGGAAGCGCTACTATTCGCCTAGTGACCAGGGTTTTGAAAAAGAAGTACGTGCCAGACTCAAGGTCTGGTGGGAAAATAGACGGGAGAAGAAGAGCTGAGACAGAGCGCTGTATCTTTCCCCTGTGGTAAGTTTATCCTTCAGGGTCTTTGTTATTTCCCCGATGGCGATGGCGTTTTCCCCGCAGTGGTGTTGTGCCACCCTCATCCCCTCTACGGCGGTTCAATGGATAACAGCGTTATTCTGGCGGTGGCTTCGGCTTTAGTTGAAAGGTCTACAATTGCTTTTATGTTTAACTTTCGCGGTGTAGGACACAGCCAGGGCAGCTACGGGGATGGCATTGCCGAACAGGAAGATGTAAAAGCAGCTATAAGCTGGCTTGTCCGCCAGCCTGCGGTGGATGGTGAGAGGCTTGGGCTGCTGGGCTATTCCTTTGGTGCTGCTGTAGCTTTGCCCGTTGGCTGTAATGATGACAGAGTTAAGGCAGTAGCACTTATTTCATTACCTCCCGGCCCGTCACACTTATCTCAATTAAGTAGTTGTACCAAGCCCAAGCTTATAGTCTGCGGGACTGATGATTTTGTGCTGCCGCTCGACCAGGCAAAGCTGATGAATCAAGAGGCGGCTGAGCCGAAGCAATTTGAGCTTATCTCCGGGGCTGACCATTTTTGGGCGGGATATGAGGCAGTGCTGGCTGAGAAAGTAGCCGCCTTCTTCAAAGGGAAATTATAAATCTCAAGCACTAAATCCTAAACAAGTCCAAATTTCTAAATTCAAAGTTCTAATGGTTTGGTCATTTGGTATTTTGGATTTTTCCCGATTTTTATCGGGATGTTTAGAGTTTAGATATTGGGGTTTAGGATTTAGCGGTACCAGATGCTACTTTTTACTCTGTATCTCTTCTAAATGTTCTCTGGCTGCTGCAATGAGGTCCGGGTCATCTGATAGTTCGATTGCTTTATTGAGGTCGGCGATGGCTAGGTCAGCCTGCCCATTATGATAATAGTTACTTCCGCGGTTGTAATAAGCCAGAGCATAATCGGGGTCGAGTTCGATTGCTTTAGTGTAGTCTGCAATTGCATTTTCCTGCTGCTCTATGTTGCCGTATGCCCAGCCACGGTTATTATATGACGGGGCGAAATCGGGCGCCAGCTCGATTGCTTTATTGAGGTCGGTGATACCTAATTCCCATTGCTGCTGCTTGTTGTGAATAAACCCTTTAAAGGAATAAGCCATGGCGAAATTTGGATCGAGTTCTATAGCTTCATTCAGCTCTGCAATAGCCAGGTCCAACTGACCCGCGGTATCGTAATTCCTTGCTTTCACAAAGTGTGCTACCGTATCCAGCTCTTTTCTGGCTAAAGCTGCTTCAGGGTCGAGCTCGGCGGCCTTGCTGAAGTCGGCGATAGCTGCATCCCATTGCATCTGTTCTTTGTAGACCAGGCCACGGCTGTAATAGGCAATCATGTAACCGGGCATGAGCTCTATGGCTTTGTTAAGGTCGGCAATGGCCAGGTCGAGTTTGCCCAGGTTAGTGTAGGCAGCAGCGCGGTCGTTGTAAGCCAGGAAATCAGTCGGATCCAGCTCGATTACTTTGTTAAATTCTACAATGGCTTTATCCCACTGTTGCTGGCCGGTATAGACTAAGCCTCTATTATAGTACGCCTCAGCCAGTTCAGGGTCTAACTCAATAGCCTTGTTCAAGTCGCTGAGAGCTTTGTCGAAGTCTCCTTTGGTGGCGTAGGCCCAGCCACGATGGCTGTAGGAAACTGCCAGCTCCGGGTCGAGTTCTATAGCCTTGTCCAGGTCGGCGATAGTCAGGTCCCATTTTTCCTGAGTGATATAAACGGAAGCCCGGTAGTTGTAGGCTTCAACCAGTTTGGGATCCAGCTCGATTGCCCTGTTCAAATCGCTAAGAGCCGTGTCCAGCTCTTCTTTGAAAGTATAGGTCCAGCCCCGGTGGCTGTAGGCTAGAGCCAGCTCGGGGTCGAGCTCTATTGCTTTGCTATACTCAAGGATAGCTTCATCCCATTTTGCCTGGGCGAAATAAGTGTCACCTTGCTTAATGTGCTCCTGAGATGGATTAGCACATGCTATGGCTGCCAACATGACCGTTAGCAGGATAAGCATAAATCTATTTTTCATACCGTGTCTCCGCTGTGGAAATTCGTGGCAGGTTCATTATGAGATATGAATGGAACAGCTAAGTTTGGCAGCAAATACGTCCCTTTTGGGCGGTAAGTATAGCATAACCAGCGGTTCATACCAAACCCGAGCTAGTTCAGGCTCTGCGAAAACTGCAAGCGACAGGATTAGCTTGCTGAAATAGAACATTAGTGCTAATATGCGGTTGATTATGGCGAAATTATTAAAGGTGGCTTTAGACGAGCGGAGGTATGATTTAGCTGCCTACGTTCTCGTCTATGGGCTTATCAAGGCAATGGAAAATGGCAAGAAAAGACGCCACAAAAGACAAAAAGCGCGGGTTTTACAGTCAGGCACTTGATGAGGCCGAAAGGCTGGAGCTTGAGGAGGCTAGAGGCATAGATGGCGTTGATGAGGAAATCGCTATGCTTCGAGTTAAGCTCAGGGAGCTTATAGTGGCAGAGCCTGAGAGATTCGACCTTCTTCTGAAGCTAGTTAGTACCATCGCTCGTCTTGTCACCACACGCTACAACGTCACCAAAGAGCAGAAGAAGTCACTTAAGGAGGCAGTCACCAGAGTATTGACTGAAATAGCTGTACCTCTGGGGATAAAAGCCATAATAAAATGAAAAATCAGGCCAAAAGTTTCGGCCTTTGTTTTTTGACATGAAGTTGAGGTCTTATCAGGCGGAAGTGGCTAAGGCTATAATCGAGAGCATCCAGGACAATCTTGGCCTGACATTTTCAGTTGAAATCGCCCGGCAGGGCGGCAAGAATGAGCTTTCCGCCCATCTGGAAGTGCTGCTGCTGACCATGTTCATGGCTGCCGGTGGCAATGCCATCAAGTGCTCCCCCACCTTTAAGCCGCAAACAATTATCTCCATGAGCCGGCTTAAGGACAGGCTGGACGGCTTCGGCTTTGGCGGCATCTGGGTCACCGAGGCTGGCTATATGGTCAGGCTGGGCAATGCTCGCCAGATATTCCTGTCCGCCGATGAGTCTAGCTCGGTTGTCGGTCATACTGCTGATATCCTTTTGGAGATAGACGAGTCCCAGGATGTGGCCAGGGACAAATACACCAAGGAATTCAGGCCGATGGCATCAGCTTCAAATGCCACTACAGTGCACTACGGCACAACCTGGGATGATGCCACCTTGCTCGAAGAAATCAAACAGACCAACCTGGAGCTAGAAAAGAAGGACGGCATCAAACGCCATTTCCGCTATGACTGGCAGGAAATAGCCAAGCACAACCCTAGCTACAAAGCCTTTGTTGAGTCTGAGCGGGTACGCCTGGGCGAAGACCACCCTTTATTCAGAACTCAATATGCTCTGTTGCCGATTCGAGGTGGTGGTGGCTTCCTGACCAGCCAGCAAATCGCCCAGCTCCGAGGCGACCATTTCAGGCTCAGCCAGCCTGAGGAATGCAGGACCTACGTAGCCGGCATAGATTTCGCCGGTGAGTCCGAGCAGCTTGAGGACCAGATCCTGACTCGCTCCGGCAGGGATGCCACGGTCATAACCATTGCCGAGGTTTTACGGAATGCAGCTGATATTATGGACAAAGAGATTACGATAAATGTGGTGGAGCACTATAGCTGGGTGGGCAGGAGACACTCTGAGCTCTACCCTCAGATGGTGGATATACTCAAAAATGTCTGGCATTGCAATCGCATTGTTACCGATGCCACGGGTATCGGCGAGCCTATAACCGGCTTTTTGCGTAAGTCATTGGGCAGCAAAATAGTTCCCTTCAAATTCACCCAGAAGACTAAATCGGAAATGGGCTTCGACTTGCTGGCTGCCATTAACTCAGGCAGGCTCAAGCTCTATAAGCAGGACGGCTCCGAAGATTACAGGGAGCTGATGTTTGAGCTGGAGAAAGCTAAGAGCGTCTACAGACCTAACCAGACCTTGAACTTTTTTGTTGACCCCGGCGATGGTCATGATGACTACCTGATGAGTCTGGCTCTGGTGGTTCAGGCGGCTAAAAAGTGCGTGTCCAGAAAAGCCAGAGGACTTGTACCTGATTAAAGTGGTCGAAATTTACCCCTGGTGCTAGAAAGGTAAATTTCAAATCCCAAGCACCAAATCCCAAACATCCCGATTCTATCGGGATGTTTAGAGTTTGAGATTTAGAATTTGGAAATTTGCTCTTAAATGTGAGGACAGACCTCGAGATATGAGGTCTGTCCGTTATAGTTCCAAGTTGATATGTTACTAAATGAGGCTGGGCAATCCTCTGGCGGCTTCCTCCATGTCGCGGAGTCTGCCTGTGGTTTCCTTTATCCGTTCCTTCTGTGTCTGGGCGAAGGCTGTAGCTCTGTCGTAGTAGTCTCTTACCTTCTGGACAAAGGCTAGCTGGGAAAGTATTACGGTGACGTCAACAGTAGATCCGCCTCTGGGGAAATCGCCAGCTCTGATTACGGCGTTTTCCGCCAGCTCTCTCAGATAGTCGCCCAGTCCCTTAGCTATATCCATAGACATGTCTTTGCCTGGTGCTGACATCAGGTACAAAGCTCTGCCGGCATCCTCAGGACTGCAGCCAACAGAAAGTTCGCTAAAGGCAGCGTCCATTGCCTGCATAGCCCTCAGAGTCTCCTCGCCCTTCTCCTTAAAGCTGACTTTTGCCAGTTCCCAGGGGAAGCGGAAAGCGCGTGGTATGTCGGTTCTGCCAACACCGATTGCTGTCCAGCCATCGATGGATTGCATAATATCACCGGCATCTAATACCTTAGCACCGACGTATTTGAATTTGGTTATCTCGCCGGCACACATCATGTCGTAGAAAGGATCGGCAATCGTCGAGTTTATCCTTTCCAGGTTCATTGACAGGCTGGCGTCTTTTCTGACATAGCGTTGATTATCCGCCAGAAAAACACCGTCAGCCACTGACTGTATTGACTTCAGGCAAGTTGCCGTATTATAAACGCTTCTCAGCTCGGCCATCTCTTCATGCTCGAAGGGAAGAACAATTAGGGCATAAACCGGCTTGCCTACATATCGCTCCTTGAGCATTTGGGCGATTACAGATATGGCACCGGAGCCAGTGCCGCCGGCTGCCCCTGCAATAAGCATAAAGGCATGGGTCTGGTAGAAATTAGATGAAGTCCTGACAGCATCGACCACCTTGTCACCGTCTTCTCGGGCTAACTCAGCCCCCATCTCGTTTATTTTACCGACACCATGTCCCCAAGTCTTGCGCCCACCGATGAGAATACGGTGCATATAATCGGAGCCGATGTGAGTTAAGCCAGTGAGGTCAGTCTGGTCTGTATTGACGGCAAATGTGCCAGTAACTATATTAATGCCCCACTGCGCTTGCGCCCGCTTATTTAAGCGGACGAATTGGTCGGCGACTCGGGAGCCGCATTGGCCTAGTCCAATAACCAATAGTCTCATGATACCTCCTTACTTTGTGTTAACGTATTGGTTGGCTTCATATTAAGCTATAAATCCTATATTGTCAAGTTTAGCCGGTTTATTTCCATTCATCCCGCCGCCTTACAGATACGAAGCGCCAGATGATGATGATTACAGCTATAACAGCTACGACAATGAGTATCAGGAGCCACCAGTCCAAGCCACCGACTTTGAAGAGTTGTCCGTTTGTCCATTCACTCTGATTTTCGGCGCCATCTTCGGCTTTGACTCTCCAGTAGTAGTTACCTTTGGCTAGAGCCTCGCCTTTGGTCAATGTGTATTCCGACGCAGTCAAACCTTCCTTACGTATTACCGTACCAGCGAAGTCAGCGCTGGGGCTTATTTCCAACACGTAATAGACTCCGCTGGGGTCTTCGGTGTCTGCCCAATCGAAGGCGACGGCGGTATTGCCGATTGAGCTGAACTCAGCGCCGGCTTCCGGGGAGATGAGGTGGGGTGCGGGTGGCGGTGTTGATTCTACATTTAAACTCACTGAGAATACAGAAGCTGCAGCATCGGTCACGGTTACAGCATGGTTGCCAGTTTTGCTCCTGGGGATTTTGAAGCTAGTCGTGAATTCGCCTCTGGAATCTGTAGCAGTGCCGGTTTTCACCTCAGCTCCATCATAGCTTATGGTTATAATCTGGTTTGCCAAAAAACCGGTGCCCCGAACGGTTATGTCGGTATCTATAGCTGCTGAAGTCGGACTCAACTCTATTTCCGGTGAGATGATTACGGTGGCATCGATAATATCGCTGGATTTAGTTGTTTCTCCCGAAGCATTAATAGCGTGCTCACCCCTGGTGCATGGAGGTACCTCTATTCTATCCGACCATGAACCTTTGGCGTCGGCGATAATATTGCTGGCAACTAAGGTGCCATCAAAGGTAACGTTGATGTTGGTTTCGTTGACTTCAAAACCAATGCCGCTAACCCAGAGGCTATCGCCGACATTAATAGTACCGCCGAGATAACCGGAGGCAAGTTCAAGTTTTATGGCTGGGGACACGATGAAGTTAGCCTTCATTACCTCGCCATCGGGTGTAACTGCTCCAAAGGCGTTTATCTCGTGGTTCCCCTTGGCCGACGTCGGGATGGAAAAAGTGGATTGCCACGTGCCTTTGCCATCAGCGAATATGCCGGTTTTTACAGTTATGCCATCATAGGTTAGCTTGATGTTAGTTTCCCCGCTGGCAAAACCACTGCCAGCTATGCCCACTACCGCGCCTACCCAACCCGAAGCTGGACTGATATCAATTTTTGGAACTACATTGAAACTCCAGTCCTCAACCTCGGTAGCCGGTGTAATGCCTTCAGCATCAATAACGTGTTTACCTCTGCTGCTGGGCGGAATTTTGAATGTTATTTGCCAGCTTCCTTTGTTATTGGCATCGATACCACTCTCAATTGGACTGTCATCGTAGAGTATCTGTATCCCAGGCTCATTACCATTGAAACCTCTTCCAATGACTGTCAGATTCGAGCCTACGGTGCCTTCATTGCTGTTGAGACTTATAGACGGCGTGATGATGAAATCAGTTGTGAAGTAATCATTGCCTACTTTAAGGGTGACTCTCTGTCTGCCTTTGGCAGCTTCAGGGATAGTGAAGTCGATGGCCTCCTGAGTGATATCGCCCTGGGCAATAAGCTGGTCGGTTTCACCCCAATAAAGCTGGTAAGTACCGATACCGTAGGATGCTGGGTTCGGAATAGACACCTGTGTGCCCACGGATCCTTTTGACAGGCTCAGTGTTAGGTTGGCGGCAGAGGCGATTGGCACTTGTGTTAAGCTCACAGTCAGCAACAGAAGGGTGAGTACTGTAGCCGTAGCTCCTACTTTCATCGCTTCCTCCAAGCAGTCATGCTTGTTATCATAACACGAAATCAGTCAAAGATATAGTAGTTATAGCCAGGCATTCCAAAGACATTTTATTACATGTCCTTTGATAAGGTTGCCAGAAACTCAGCATTGGTCTGTGTTTTAGCCAGGCGGTCGAGAAGCCTCTCGGTAGCTTCGGTATTGTTTGGCGTATCTTCGGCTAGCATATTGACTATGCGCCGTAGCAGCCATACCTGTTTCAGCGTAGTTTCGTCAAGCAGAAGCTCCTCGCGGCGTGTGCCACTGTGCAGTATATCCATAGCTGGGAAAATTCTCTTTTCAGCCAGGCGGCGGTCGAGGTGAAGCTCCATATTGCCGGTGCCTTTAAATTCTTCGTAAATCAGCTCGTCCATGCGGCTGCCTGTGTCTACGAGACAGGTGGCGATTATAGTCAGGCTGCCTCCCTCTTCGGTATTGCGAGCTGCGCCAAAAAACCGCTTTGGCGGATAAAGTGCTACTGAATCAATGCCGCCGGATAGAGTACGTCCGCTTGGTGGCATAGCCAGGTTATAGGCGCGAGTCAGCCGGGTAATGCCATCGAGCAGTATGACTACATCCTTGCCTATTTCCACAAGCCTTTTGGCTCTATCTAAGGCTAGTTCAGCCACTCGAGTATGGTTCTCCACAGGCTCGTCAAAAGTAGCGGCAACAACTTCGGCTTTTACCGAACGCTTCATGTCGGTTACTTCTTCCGGTCTTTCACCGATGAGACAGACCATGAGATGAGGTTCGGTATAGTTGGTAGTTATGGAATTGGCTATGTGTTTCAGAATCACAGTCTTGCCTGCTTTAGGTGGTGACACGATGAGCCCACGCTGACCTCGACCGATTGGAGCTATCAGGTTTATGAGCCGTGTCGATAAGAAATGCTGGTTGGTCTCCAGATTGAATAGCTTATCAGGGAAAGTCGGAGTCAGATGGTTGAAATGAGGTCGGTTTTTTGATTGTTCGGGGTCTATCCCGTTAATCGCTTCGACGCGGATTAGACTACAGTATTTCTCCCCCTCTTTAGGTGGCCTGCCTTGCCCGGAGACAGTGTCACCAGATCTTAAACTGAAGCGGCGAATCTGGGAGTTGGAGATATAGATATCATCGGGTCCGGGGAGAAGACTTTCCTGACGCAGGAAGCCATAGCCCTCGCTCACAATATCCAGAATACCGTCTACGAACAGATAGCCCTGCTGTTCAGTCTGTGCTTGCACAAGCCGCATGATAAGGTCTTGTTTCTTAAGCCCGCTGTAACCTTCGACCCCTTGTTGTTTGGCTATCTCGACCAGTTCATCTCGAGTTTTGACTTCCAGTTCAGCAATGTTCATGTTAGTAACCTCTCATATAAAGTATAGTTTTTACCTAGCGTTTAGTATTTGCAGTAGTAGGCCCCATTACCTTGTTCCAGTCCTCTAAGAATCGTTTGATGCCGATATCGGTCAACGGGTGTTGAATCATCTGCATCAGCACCTGATACGGAACAGTGGCGATTTGGGCGCCAGCTTGTGCCGCCTCGATGCAATGCTGCGGATGTCTGATACTTGCGGCTAATACCTGCGTCTTAATCGAATCAGCATAGTTCTTATACACCGTGACAATCTCTTTTACCAGCCTCATGCCGTTTTCGCCTATGTCATCAAGTCTGCCGACGAAGGGGCTGACAAAGGTGGCTCCGGCTAAAGCGGCTAGAATGGCTTGATTCACAGAAAAGCACAGGGTGAAGTTCACTTTCACACCTTCCTTAGCTAACTGGTAAGTAGCTTCAACACCTTGTAAGCTGGCTGGTATTTTTACCACTATATTCTTTGCCCAGGAGGCAATCTCTCTGGCCTCGGTAACCATTCCCGAGGCATCCTGGCTTAGCACCTCGGTTGATACCGGTCCAGGGACGATAGCGCAGATTTCCCTGACATGGCGTTTGTAATCGACCTTGCCCTCTTTGGATACCAGGCTTGGGTTAGTAGTCACCCCGGTAATTACTCCCAGCCTGACACCATGGCGGATGTGTTCGATATTAGCTGTGTCTAGGAATAAACGCATTTGCTCCTCCAAAAGTTGAGATTAGGCACATAATCGTTTCATGATAGTGGCAGTGTCACTTGAGTGCCTTCAACCAGAGTTTTCTTGGCAGCCCCGATGAAGCTGTAAAATAATGGGTGTGGGTGGTTGGGGCGTGACTTGAACTCGGGGTGAAACTGGCTGGCTACCATCCAGGGGTGGTCTTTGACTTCAACTATCTCAACCAGGCGATTATCAGGCGAAAGCCCGCTGGGTATAAGTCCTTTTTGTTTCAGTTGCTCGCGGAAGCGATTGTTGAACTCAAACCGGTGACGGTGGCGCTCGTAGACTATATCTTCTCCGTAAGCATTGGCCGCCTGTGTTGCAGGGACCAGATGGCAGGGGTAAGTGCCCAGCCTCATAGTGCCGCCCATGTCGGTGACATCATGTTGTTCCGGCATCAGGTCTATTACTGGATATGCTGTGTTGGGGTCAAATTCAGTAGAGTTGGCCTCCTTGCTATTGAAAGCATAACGCCCGAATTCAATAACCATTACCTGCATGCCCAGACATAAGCCTAAGTAGGGAATATTATTCTGGCGAGCATAATTAGCCGCAGTTATCATGCCTTCTATGCCGCGGTAGCCGAAGCCGCCGGGCACGATGATACCCTGAGCTGACTTTAGTAGATTTATATTGTCGTTGCACTGCAAGTCTTCGGAGTGAACCCACAAGATGTTTATCTGACGGTCGTGGTGCAATCCGGCATGGCACAGGGCCTCCCGTACGGAATAGTAGGCGTCCTGAAGCTCTACATATTTGCCTACAAGGGCTATGTTTACCGGCTCTTTGGGAGTTTTTAGCTTGGCTACCATCTCCCGCCACTGGGTAAGGTCAACACCTTTGGCTTTAAGCCCTAGGCGATTGATAATTAAACTGCTCAAGCCGGTCTCCTCAAGCATCAGCGGCACCTCGTATATGGTTTCGGCGGTAACCAGAGGTATGACCGCCTCTTTAGCCACATCGCAGAACAGCGATATCTTGTCCTTCAAACTTTGGGGGATCTCATAATCTGACCGACACAGAATCATGTCCGGCTGTATGCCGATGCGTCTTAGCTCGTTGACACTGTGCTGCGTCGGCTTGGTCTTAAGTTCGTTGGTGGTGGCGATATGTGGCAGGAAAGTGACATGAACGTAGAGGACATTGTCTCTACCCTCTTCATTTCGCATCTGACGGATGGCCTCCAGAAATGGCAAACCTTCGATGTCGCCTACAGTGCCGCCGACCTCAACTATGACCACCTCGGCACCTGAAAGCTCGGCTACTTCCCTTATCCTCCGCTTTATCTCGTTAGTCACATGAGGTATCACCTGTATGGTGCCGCCAAGGTAATCTCCTCTTCTTTCCCCGGCGATAACAGCCGAGTAAATCTGACCTGAGGTGACATTGGAAGCAGAAGTCAGGTCGATGTCGATAAATCTCTCATAGTGTCCCAGGTCGAGATCGGTCTCAGCGCCGTCCTGGGTGACGAAAACCTCGCCGTGCTGATATGGAGACATTGTACCCGGGTCAACGTTAATATACGGGTCCAGTTTTTGTACTGAGACTGAAATAGCGCGGCTTTTCAAAATTCTGCCGATGGAGGCGACGCTGATGCCTTTGCCTACTGAACTGACTACGCCGCCGGTGACGAAGATATATTTACTCATTATTGTAATCGATGCTTAATCCGATTTCGGGGAGTTGACTCTCCTGGCGTGGAAGTTTTTTCGGTAACGTAAATATACGTGTCAACATAATCCGGTTCTAGTTATAGCTATGCAAACACATCCTGTCCAATTAATCATGGGGAAAACCTTTAGCGAGTAATAAGCTTGGGTGTAGAGCAGATGGTTTTTTATTATTATAGGGAACTATTTGCAGCTTGTCAAGTTTTTGGGCTTTATCTCGGGCCCTGTAAACGTAGACATGTCATTAGACCTGTCCCACATTTCTAAACCAAAACATGTAGCCACGAGGCTTTAGCCTCGTGGCCCGACCTTAAAAGGTCGGGGCTACAGGAGGGGGAGAGGGGGGCTACTTCCTAAATACTAAACAATCAAAATCCAAATCCACCAAATCTTGTTCCGGTTAATTATCTCCTTTCATCGCTGTTATCATTTTCTAATAGGTCGCACCTACATTTATGATTTAAATTAAACATGT
>Ga0154665_188_pt1 | contig 16214 bp, 15 predicted proteins | sample Rifle2008BG13ft_FD_116094 | JGI IMG/M metagenome (GOLD analysis project Ga0154665, IMG submission 116094) | Chloroflexi bacterium RBG_13_48_17
AAATCGCTATGCTTGACGAGTTCCGCATGATCGTGATAACCGGCGGCGAACCTCTGTTGAGAAGTGATATCTTTGAACTGATGGAACATGCCGGAAAGCTGGGATTTCATATTATCTTCAGTACCAATGGAACACTGTTGACGCCGGATATAGCCAGAGACCTAGCCAAACTCGGTGTAGCCAATTTCTCAATCAGCCTTGACGGCTTTACCCCTGAATGTCACGAGTCTATCCGCCGCGTTTCCGGCTGTTTTCAAAGCGCCATCGACGGTATCCGGGCCGCCGCCCAGACCGGAGTTTGCCTGCAGGTAAATTTCACCGCCATGAAACAGAACCTTTCCGAGCTGCCGGGAATAATCGACCTGACCGAATCGTTGAAAGCGGATATCCTCATGGTTTTCCAGGCTATTCAGCCCCGTCAGGCGAACGGGGAACTCGAACTGGATGCGGAAGAACAAATGCACCTTATCAGGACAATAGCGGAAAAACAGAAAAAGGCCCGCGCCCTGATAATGCCCGTCTGCTGCCCCGAATACTGGCCGTGGCTGGTTGAACATAGACGATTTGCTTTTGGAAAGAATATTCAGAGGAAAGCTTTTTCCGGCTGCGGCGCCGGCACCGGATTCAGCTACATCCGTTTTGATGGCGATGTGTGGGCCTGTAACTTTATTTCGCTTTCAGCGGGCAATGTACGCCGGACGGCATTCATAGATATCTGGAATAATTCCCCTTTGCTGCGGGAATTTCGCCGCCGGCCCGGGCAATTAAAAGGCGCTTGTGGAGACTGTGCACATCAGGGCATCTGCGGCGGCTGCCGCGGCCGGGCCTTTGCCCACACCACCGACCCCTTTGCGGCTGATCCGGCCTGTCTCATAAATCATTAAAAACGGATTTGTACCAAAATGATGAGGCTTATTAAAGGCACGCGTATCCCTATGAGCGAGGAATCATTCATTAATACAGGTCTCGCTCAATTCTATGACGAACACGCCCGGCGCTTCATGATGCCGGTCTATCGCCGGTTTGCTGCAAAAGCCGCCGATATCAGTACCGCCGGAAACAGGTTGCTGGATATCGGCACTGGCAGCGGCCGCCTGGCAATCGAGCTGGCTAAGGCGCGCCCCGACTGGCAAATTACCGGCATCGATATTTCAGAAGAAATGTTAAAGATAGCCCGACAGAACGCTGCTAAAGGCAATTTAGCTGACAGAATTGATTTCCGGCAGGCGTCCGCGGAAGCATTGCCCTTCGCGGACGGACATTTTGCCATGGTCGCCAGCAATGCTTCACTCCATCTCTGGACAGACCCAGTTAAGGTATTCAAGGAAATTGACAGGGTGACCTCCCCGGGAGGTTATTGCCTGCTCTGGGACAACATGAGACTGTGTTTACTCACTCCTCTCCTGAACATTATTGGCCGAATAATGGGAATGAACTCATCACAATGTCGATTGTGGATGCAGGCCGTCCGCTCGTCTTACACCATTACTGAAGTAAAGGCTATTTTGAAGGAATCGGCCCTCAAAGACGCCCGTGTTGTTATTGAACCGAGATTTTTGGAACTGGGCATCTATTGGAAAAAACAGTAGCAGAGATTTTTGGAACTGGGCATCTATTGGAAAAAACAGTAGCAGAGATTTAGACCATAGTCTCATGCCCTTGATGACATAAAAAAGGGCTGGACTTTTTCTCGTCCGGCCCTCATTCTTTTAAGATTCTGTGTTTACACTAAAACCTTAAAGGTTTATTATTTCTCTTCGTTTATAGCGGTATGGTTCACTGCCAGTTTCTTGCCAACAGGAGCCAGCTTTCGTTGAACGCTTTTTTCCTTTGCCATATGATTCACAGCCACTCCCATAGCGACCCAGATCAGCACCGGCATCAATACCGCAGTCATTAACGCAAGAACAACCTTCCCGGTTCCCTTTACTACTTTCTGTATATTCTTCATTTTGACACCCCTTTTTCTTTGAAGTCCTTTCATTCCACTGTTTACATTTTCATCATATCAGTTAATCTAAAGGCAGACATCCGCCGTTCAGCCTGTTCCGGGTCGTTGGGAAGGCCTGTTCTTGCTTCTTCCAGATGCAAGTAATTACCTGTTTGAAATTGAGTAAATTAAGTATTTAGGCCTATTTGGGGATACGTTCTTCTTTATTCATATATCATTCAAGCAAGCCGGGATATATTTCGGTGCCCTTGTATTGAAGTACTTCCCAACTAGGTTTATAATGTGCTTCAAAGAACAAGATTTGAGAAGGTAAAAATATGGGCAAACAGATGAAGCACCCTGAAAAGTTCCTTAACCTGATGGGAAGCCCCAATGCTTTCAGTTTTTACGCTATTTTCGTCATGTGGGCGGTTTGCACGCTGTTTTACTATTTTGGTGAGGTAGTCGACTTTGCCGGGTGGGAGGCGATTCGATGGGAGTTTTTCTTTAGCGTACATGACATACATCGCCTGCTGTTTCTCGCTCCTATACTCTATGCCGCCTATGTGTTCGGAATAAAAGCAACGATAATCATCACCATTATTTCTCTGATGACATTTTTACCCCGTGCGCTTTTCATATCTCCATACCCTGACCCGCTGGCGAGGATGCTGGTCTTCATCGTGTGCGCCGGAATTATGGGTTATCTTACCGCCATTATCCGTAGCGAATCCAAAAGGCGCAGCCATCTTGAAGCCCAATTGATAGGCGAGCGGGATAAATTGATGGGAATACTGGAGACAATGCAGGACGGGGTCCTTATCATCGGCCCCGATTATAAAATTAGGTTTATGAATTCAAGCGCAAAAAGAGAATTCAGTGATGGCGTCGGCAGTAATTGCCATAAAGTGCTGCAAAAATTGGATACACCCTGCGGTCAATCATGCAAACTGCCATTGGTCTTAAGCGGAAACATACAGCGGTGGAAATATAATTTGCCGGACGGCAGAACGTATGAAGTAATGGCCTCGCCATACAGGGATACTGATGGTGTAATCTGCCAACTAACCACATTTAGAAAAATCTCTACATGAAAAAGACCTGTGGGAAATCGGGAGGACCCTGCCGTCTGGAATATTTAATAATGTCGATACCTTGCCCGAATAATTCCACAGATTTTTATCCCGGATGGAACTTGAAACTAGGAATGGTCGATAGAGAAAATCTGACACCAGGATGACTATCATATGGAAGTATCACAGATATTCGTGATTATCCTGTTATCCATCCTCCATCTTGTATTGGCTGGAATGCTGCTGGATGACATTACAAAGAGAAAACGGATACTGGGGGGACGAAAAACTCCGTGGGTTATTACGGTACTCCTGGTTGTCTTTGTCGGCGCTCTTTTATACTTGTTATGCCATCCCCGCATTTTCTACGGAACCGATGATGACTAGAAATCAAGAATGCTTCAAGGAAACCGCCATGCATCCCATTTTATTCCTGGCTAATATTTCACTATTAAAAATGTAGATATATAAGCGGATATATCCTATAATATATTGCAGCTACTGAATGACGGATTCATCGAAAGGGGGTGGCTATTATACCTAAGAAAATACTAATCGTCGAGGATGACCCGAGTTTCTCCAGAGCCATCAACCATATTATACTTAAAGAAGGCTACGATGTAATAACTGCTTCCAACGGTTTGGCAGGCTTGAGAATGGCAAAAGACGAAAATCCTGATCTTCTTATACTTGATGTCATGCTGCCCGGGTTAGATGGCTTTGAAATTTGCAGCCAGCTGCGTCAAAATCCTCAAACTGAAAAATTGCCTATAATTATGCTATCCGCCAAAGGACAGGAGATTGATAAGACCACGGGATTAAAGGTAGGGGCTAACGAATACCTTACCAAGCCGATAGACCGGGCGCTGCTGCTCGAAAAGATATCGTCGTTATTAGGCTAATAATTGAGAGACAAATCGCCGCTGGTTAATTCAAGCGGCGATTTTTTTACCCCTCGCTTTAGGAAATTCTGCAGCTACCTTGCTTCCAAGGATGTTATCGATAGCGTCATACAATTTATTGAAATCGCTGGATTTGGTGATATATTCTGCGGCTCCCACGGACAAGGCTTTAACCCTGCCCCCGTCAATTTCAATACCAGTCATAAGCACTATAGGTATACTTGCTGTTTCCGGCTTGGACTTTAAGCTTTTGATAACTTCGTAGCCGTCCTTATTAGGCATTATAACATCCAGCACAATAAGGTCCGGACTCTGACTTTCTACTATTTCCATGGCTTGCACGCCATCGTAGGCAACACATGTGGAATAGCCTTTATGCTCTAAGTGATATTTGACAGACTTCACCAGCGCCCTGTCATCATCCACAATCAGTACCGTCTTTTTCGTTCCTATCAATAGCTGGTTTACCTTTCTGACAAGTTCATCATTATCAAAAGGTTTTGTCATGCAGTCATTTGCCCCGAGCTTGTACGCCTTGAACTTGTCTTCGATTACGGAGAGGATAAGGATGGGGATATCTTTAGTTTCATCATCATTTTTCAACACCGCAGTAACATCAAAACCGCTGATGTCCGGCATTTGCACGTCCAGCGTAATCAGGTCGGGGTGGCGTTCTCTTGTCAAATTCAAAGCTTCTCTACCGTTTGAAGCTTCCAGCACGGTATATCCCTTCTTCTCAAGCTCATGTGCCAGGAAGTGACGGATATTATCTTCATCATCCACGATTAATATTAGCTTATCTTCTTGGATTGTCTCCGCCGGCTTATCCTCTATCTCGGGCGACTGCGCCTCTACCGGTACCGACTGGACTAAAGGTAAAGAGAAAGAAAACGTGGTGCCCTTGCCTAATTGGCTCTCCACCCAGATTTCACCACCGTAGTGTTCAATTATTTCTTTGCAGATAGGTAAGCCCAGTCCCGTACCTTTGGGTTTATCCGTTAATGTGTCGCCCACCTGCTTGAACTTTTCAAAAACTGCGGCATGATTTTCGGGAGCTATACCTATACCGGAATCGGTAACGCTTACAACAACTGTAGTGGGATTCTCATCGGTCTTTTTTGTGCAGACCATCTTAACTCGTATGGAGATTTTGCCGCTCTCGGGAGTAAACTTAATGGAATTGCTAAGCAGGTTGGTAATTACCTGGACCAGCCTGTCTTTGTCGCATGAAACAACCGGCAGGTTTTCCGGCGCGTGAAATTCCATCGTTAGATTTTTTTCCTTGGCCAGGGCCTGGGTAATATTAAGCGCGTTCTGAATAACAGGGATTATTGATTGTTCTTTGTCATCCCACTGCATCCGCCCGGCCTCAATCTTGGAGAGGTCAAGGAAATCATTGATCAATTTAGTCAATCGGTCGCTTTCCTGATTGATAATGGTTAAGAATTCTCTTTGGGTCTCTTTATCTTCATCATAGGTCAGGAGTATCTCGGCGAAACTCTTGATTGAAGTAAGCGGCGTGCGCAGCTCATGAGATACTGTGGAAAGGAACGAGTCTTTCATTTTATCCAGTTCCAGTAGTTTTTCGTTGGCGGCCTGCAATTCCTCCATATTACTCTTGAGCTGTTCTTCCATCCGTTTGCGGTCGGTGATATCTATTGTTGTCACGATAAGGCAGGGTTTGCCCCTGATACTTATTTTCTCGGCGGAGAAAAGTAACGTGCATAATTTCCCCGACTTTTTATAATGGTTAAATTCTTCTCCCCCTACTGAACCTTGTTCCTCCAGGATTTTTAGCATTTTAAGACGGTCCTCTGGCTTTTCCCAGATTATTAATTCTCTGGTGCTGCTGTCAATCAATTCTTCACGGGTATAACCGAAGAAATTGACGAAACTGTCATTTACTTCAACAAATTTGCCGTCTTTAAGCGTGGTGATGGAAACCATAGCCGGGCTGCCGAGGAAAGCTTTGGAGAACTTATCCTCCGATTCTTTTAGCGCCTTCTCCGCCAGCCGGAGTTCGGTAATATCGATTGTCATTGAAATCATACAGGGCTCGCCAGCGACAGTTATCGGTTCGGCGGAAAACAGCCAGTTGCGTATCTCGCCGGATTTCATCCGGAAAAGGAACTCTTCGTTAGTTACTCTTCCCTTCTCTTTCATTATTTTAGACATGCGGGCGCGTTCTTCCACCTTTAGCCAGAGACCGAGGTCTACCGCCGTGTGGCCGATAGTTTCTTCCCGGGTGTAACCTGTAATGGCAGTATGGCTATCGTTGATTTCGATGAATTTTCCATCTTTTACCGTAGTTATGGCCATAGTATTGGGGCTGGCATGGAAAGCCTTGGCAAATTTTTCCTCCGATTCCTTCATCACCTTCTCCGCCTGCTTCGCTTCCGTAATGTCAATAAAATTTCCCAGGGATGCCCGCCTCCCCTTATAGGTAATAGAGGTAGTAGTTTCCACGCCCCAGTGAACTTCACCGTTCCGTCCGATAGCCCTGAACTCGCAGGGAGTCTGCACAGCGCCTTTCAGCATATCGATGGCATGTTGTTTCACTCTTTCTTGGTCTTCTGGATGAACGATTTCCAGAGGGTCCATTTTTAACAGTTCTTTTTCACTATACTCGGAGTATTTTTGGAACTGGGGATTTACAAAGCAAAACCGGCCGTCCTGTACTATATAAACACCGACCGGTGAGCTTCTGGCTATAATTTCATAGAGTTCTTCAGCTTCTTTACGGACTACGGTATTATGTACCATATATTCTTTCCTTTCAGGGTTTTACCATTGAATAATGCTTTTAGGAAAATTTCGTAGAAAACAACTCAAGCGAGCAGTTCCTTCACCCTCCCAACAACTCCGACAGGGCTAAACGGCTTGGTCATAAACTCGTTGGCTCCTAGATTCAAGGCCTTTTCCTTGTCGGCTTCCTGCCCCTTGGCGGAGAGCATCACAATGTGAATATCACAATAACTTGAATCGCTCTTTAATTCCTGGCACACTTCATATCCGTTCTTCTTGGGCATCATTACATCAAGAAACATCAGATTCGGTTTCGATTCATGAACCCTGGTTATGGCTTCCTCGCCGTTCTCCGCCGAAGACACATCGTATCCCTCTTTCTTCAATACGAATGTCAGTGTTCTGACAACATTAGGCTCATCATCTACTACAAGTATTTTCTTGTTAGTCATGGCCTGTGTCTCCTTTTTTTAATAATTTGCTTCCCTGGGATAAATATTTTACGAATTGACGCCATTAATAGAATTAATTGTCTTATTTAATCTATCGATTTCTTCCCGCGTAAAAAGCCTCCAGCCGCGGCTGTCGCGGCGTTCCATACCCGTAAGTACTCCCTTCTGGAGCCAGCGGTACAGCGTGTTTCTGCTAACACCAATATCCCTGAATGCCTCTGCGGTTCTATAGTAGGTGCATCCGTCAATAACTACCGGCACTATAAAACCCTCCTCTTCAACATAGGTATACCTGAGTATATTTGAGCTAACTCACAACAATCCCACAGAAATACCGGCAATTCTCACAAAAAAACCACAAATGATTCAAGATAACATCAGGCCGGCAGGAATATTTTGTGTATTTGACAAGAAAATATAAAGTAGCATACTATCTTGATATACTAAATTTCTTTGGCAGGCCGACCAATATTCCATTTTCAAAATGTAAATATTATTAGCATCACAGGTGTGCTCTATAGATAGACACTCTATCTCGTATAAAATCCGGAAGGGGGCGTTCATGATAACAAAAGAAAAACTGGTCAAAATCGTCGGAGCCGGTAATTTAAGCTATGAACAGGCGGCGCTGGATGAATACTCCAGGGACATGAGCTTTGCCAATACTATAAGGCCTGTATGTGTCTTAAAGCCTAAAAATGCCGCCGATATACAAAAGATAGTGAACCTGGCCAACAAGACTCAAACGCCGCTTGTGCCGGTCAGTTCCGGCCCCCCTCATTTCCGCGGTGATACCGTCCCCGGCACCGGCGGGGCTATTATTGTAGATTTAAGTAAAATGAATAAAATCATCAACGTCGACCGGGCGCGCCGGGTTGCCATGATCGAGCCGGGCGTGACCTTCGGTGAACTCATATCTGCCACGCAAAAGGAAGGGATTCGACTCAATATGCCGCTGCTGCCGAGAAAGACAAAGACCGTCGTCGGCAGTCTGCTCGAGAGAGAGCCGGTTATAATGCCCAAATATCAGTGGGATATATCCGACCCCTTGGCCTGTGTAGAGGTAATTTTCGGGTCCGGTGATGAGTTTAAAACCGGGCAGGCCGCCGGGCCGGGTTCGATAAAGGAGCAATGGGCGGTGGGCGGCGTGCAAAAAGCGCCGTATGGTCCCGGTGTGGCTTCCTGGCACAGGATTATTCAGGGTTCGCAGGGCACGATGGGCATCGTTACCTGGGCGTCGATGCGGTGCGAACTTCTCCCCAGCCTCGAAGAGCCCTTCGTGGTTGGCTCATCCAACCTCGATACACTGCTCGAAATGGCTTCATGGCTGATAAGACTTAGAATGGTCAACGAATGCTTTATACTCAATAACACCAACCTCGCGGCTATTTTTACGAAGAAATGGCCCAAAGACTATCAGAACCTCAAGGATACCATGCCTACCTGGATACTCTTCTATACCGTCGCCGGCTACGAGTATTTCCCGGAGGAAAGGGTTAGCTCTTATATTAAAGATATTACCAAAATAACCCAGCGGCTGGGGGTGGAAGCGGTAAAAGCCGCCGGTGGTGTTTCCGCTAATGAAATTTTAAAAACGGTACAACAGCCTTCCGGCGAGCCATACTGGAAGCTCCGCTACAAAGGGTCTTGCCAGGACGTGCTCTTTTTAACCATCAACGACAAGCTCCAGGGCCAGATCAGCGCCATGAACGAGATAGCGGATAAAGCCGGCTACCCCGTTTCAGATGTGGGAGTTTACATCCAGCCGATAGTGCAGGGCACCGGCTGTCACTGTGAATTTAATCTTTTTTACGACCCCGAAAATTCAAGCGAGGCAAGCCGCGTCAAAGAGCTGTCAAACTCTGCTACCAGGGGTCTATTAGCCAAAGGTGCGTTTTTCTCACGACCTTACGGTGAAAGCGCCGGGATGATATTAAACCGGGATGCGGCTACCATTGCCGTTTTAACCAAGCTCAAGAAGATGTTTGACCCCAATAACATCATGAACCCGGGGAAAGTGTGCTTTTAAACTATGAATATTAGAAGTTCATCGTTGAATAAATTCAGAAAGGAGCGAAGATGGCTCTAGAAGATTACCGTGGCGATATGGATATGTGCTGCCGGTGTTCGGCCTGTAAATTTGTGCCCATGCAGAAGGTGAAGGGGTTTCAGTATGCAAACGTATGTCCCAGCATATCCAGATACAATTTCCATGCCTACTCGGGCGGTGGAAGACTGAATATCGCTGCTTCGATGTTGAAGAACGGATTTAATTATACTGATAAGCTCCTTGATATTGTTTATAACTGCCAGATGTGCGGAGCCTGTGGCGTCTCATGTAATTATGCCATGGACATGGAAGTCCTCGAGCCTATCAGTGAATTCCGGCTCAAGTGTGTCCAGGACGGCAAGACCAACCCCGCTCTTAATAAAGTAATCGCCGGTCTGCGCAAGACGGGCTCTATGGTGCCCGGCGCTAAAGGCAAGCGCGGCGCCTGGGCCGCCGGTCTGAAACTCAAGGACGCCGCCAAAGAGAAAGTGGACGTTCTCTTCCATGTCGGCTGTCTCACAAGCTACAACAAGGACTACTGGAAGCTGGCCAAGGCGACTGTCAAAATCCTGCAGAAAGCCGGCGTCAATTTCGGCATCGCTGGCGATGCCGAAACCTGCTGCGGCGGCCGTGCCTACCAGATGGGCTATAAAGAAGACTTCCTGAATCAGGCAAAAAAGAACATGGCTATGATAAAGAAAGCCGGCGTCAAGACGCTCGTCACGGGCTGTGCTGACGGCTATCAGGCTTTCAAGGTGCTTTATGACCGGTACAACCTCAAAGGGAATCTTGAAGTCCTGCATATCTCCGAATATATCGCGCAGCTTATCGCGAAAGGCAAACTCAAGTTGAATAAAAAAGTTAATCTCAACGTTACTTATCACGACCCGTGCCGACTCGGCAGGCTGGGCGAGCCCTGGATACACTGGAAGGGCAAAAAGATTCCTGGAGACAGGTTTGTTTTCGACCCGCCCAAGACATACCGGCGGGGCACCCAAGGCGTCTATGAACCGCCCCGGGATGTTATAAAAAGTATTCCCGGCATCAAACTCACGGAAATGACCAGGATTAAGGAATACTCCTGGTGCTGCGGCGCCGGCGGCGGCGTGAACGAATCGAATCCCGGATTTGCCACGTGGACGGCTAAAGAGAGAATAGAAGAAGCCGCGTCTACCGGCGCCGAGGCGATTGTCACCGCCTGTCCCTGGTGTGAAAAGACCTTGAACGAAGCTGTCAGGGAAAGCGGCAGCAGCTTGAAGGTCTACGATATCGTTGAACTCGTGGAAAAGGCTATATAGGAAAGGGGGTCAATGAATCATGGCTCTTAGCAAGGAAATCTATAAAGCGTTCGAAGATGTGGTGGGAGCGGAGAATATCTGTGACGACCCGGCCATAATGCCTGCTTATCATTCCGCGGAACTTGAAGCTGTAATTCTCCCCAAGGACACTGCTGAAGTCCAGGCTATAGTAAAGCTTTGTAATAAATATAAGCTCCCTTTCCGGCCGGTCTGCACCGGCTGGACGGGGATGTTCCCCAAGGGCACCATCTATTTAGACCTTAGAAGGATGAACCGCATTATTGAAATCAACGAGAAAAACATGTACGCCGTGGTCGAGCCTTACGTAATATCGGCGCAGCTGCAGGCAGAATTGATGAAGAGAGGCCTGAATTTCTGCATCAAGGGGGCCGGTACCAACTGCTCGGCGCTTTTAAGAGGCCACGGTCATATGGACCAGACCACCAGCGGCGATGATAGAAACCACCTGGCCATCGAATGGGTCACCCCTGAAGGAGATATTGTAAGGTCGGGCTCGCTGGGGTCTTCCGACGAGTGGTTCTGCGGCGATGGGCCGGGTCCGTCTCTAAGGGCGATTCTTACCAGCGCCGTGCCTCCGGGCGTAACACCGGGCGTCTTTACCAAGGCCGCCGTAAAGCTTTACCACTGGCCGGGGCCGCCAAGCTTCCCGGTAGTAGGCAAATCGCCGAAATATACCTTGAGTGAAATACCCCCCAACCTCATGGCGCGCTATTACAGCTTCCCGTCGGTGGAGAAAATGTGGCAGGCAGAGATTGCGCTGGGCGAAGCTGAAATATGCTATGAGCTGATGGGTTTTAATGCAGCTATGGTAGCCTGCAACATAACCACCTGCAACGAAGAAGAGGAAGTGGTCTTTGAGAAGATGAGTAAGGAAGTGCAGGGTCCCGGCTTCTTTGTAATCATCGCCGGCAATTCTGCTGAAGATTTCAGTTATAAAAAGAAGGTCCTGGAGTACATCGTCCGTAAAGCCGGCGGCAAGTCCCTGAAAACAGTTGAAGACCCCGAGGTCGAAGGTATCCTGTTGTGCCAGTGCATCAGAATCTCCGCTTCTATCAGGGAAACCTTCCGCGCCGGTGGGGCCTTTAACTCGATTCCTATCATGGGCCAGCGTGACCTCACTATCAAGTGGGCCATTGGCGCCGGCAAGGCCAAAGAGCCTTTGATTAAAGAGGGCTATATCGTGGATGACGGCGGCGCTTTCTTCGGCTGGGGAGTCGAACAGGGGCACCTGGGCAAGACGGAGATATTCTGTAAATTCGATCCTCAAAACGCTGTAGCCAAGAAGGCCGTGGAAGATTGGCAAAAATCGCAGACGGCCAGGGCTTTTAAGGAACGCTACTTCGCCTCGACGATGGGGCCGCAGGATGAAATCGGGCCGGCTCTTTCCAACTACCATTTGTGGTGGCGCAAGCTTGTCAAGGAACTCGACCCTAATGGCGTAACGCCGGAGGGCGGCGCACTCGTCTAGTTTTTAATAAACTTCTAGTTTAAACACACCTCCAGGACAAAAATCCCGGGGGTGTTGTTTTTTCCTTCGTAAAGTTATTTTACTTCTGATAAAATAGAAATAGCTGGATAAATGCGGGGGTCTAAAAGTAGTCTTGGAAAAGATACACATTTACGGCACACACTGGTGCCCGGACTGTTTTCGGTCTAAGCAGGTTTTAGAAAGGCATCAAATCACCTATGTCTGGCACGATATCGGGCAGGATGATGAGGCGCGCGCTTACGTGGAAAAGGTAAACGGCGGCCTTAAGAGCGTCCCGACCATTGTATTCCCTGACGGCTCGATACTGGTTGAACCGAGTAATGCCGTCCTTGAGAATAAGCTGGCTGATGTGGGGCAAACCTCAGGGTAAACGAATCGTGTTTAATTTGCTTTGATTTATTATACCGGGTCATAATGGTACTTCAGGACTATTGACAGATATTACTTTAGGTGCTAAACTATTAAGTAACTAAAGTATAAACGGCTTTCTTTTAGGATTACTGATTCCAAAAGAAATTTTTTTCATATGAGCATGGATAAAAACAGGGAAGACCTTTTACAGACCCTCACCCAGCGGATGATGTCCGTGATGAGGCACGTGCGCCACCCGGGCCCGCCTCCTGAACCTTCATTGAGTCCCCCGCAGGTGCACCTGCTTTTTGCTATTGCCCGCAAGAAAGAGGCGGCGATATCCATGAAAGAACTGGCGGAGCTTTCCAGCATCACGCCCGGGGCGGTCACCCAGTTCGTGGACGGGCTGGTGGAGAGGGGCCTGGTGGCGCGCGAGGGCGACCCCAATGACAGGCGCGTCGTCAGGCTGAAGCTGACGGAACTGGCTCTTAGCCAGTTTGAAAAATTCAGGAAAGAACACCTGAAATCCATGTTCAAGATATTCGAAGCATTGAACGACGACGAATTAAAACAGCTGACAGAGCTGTTTACCAAAGTTGATACCTACCACGAAATGAAAGCCGCTACCAGTGAAAAAACTGATTAAACACCTCAAACCTTTCATATGGTCTATTGTAGCCATTTTCGCCCTGCTGTTCGGTCAGGCGATGACCGACCTGGCACTGCCGGGATACATGGCCGATATCGTGAATACCGGCATACAGGGTCACGGTATTGAAAACGCCGTGCCGGAAGCCATGCGCGTCGGCACGTACAACAAACTGACAACCGCTTTGAGCGAGAGTGATAAAGCAGAAGTCGCGGGCTATTACCTGCTGCTGGACAAACAGACCCTTTCCGAGAGCGATTACACTACATACGTCCAAGAATATCCGGGGCTGGCCAGCGAAAATATCTATATATTAAACACCGGCGACAATGCCGCCATAGCGAGCCTGGATGCCATTTTCCGCCAGGCCATCATGGCGGCGGTAGCCCAGCAGCAGGGCGCCGGCGCTCTGCCGGAAGATGAAGCCATAGTCGCCAACATGGTCAGGCAGGCGGCGCAGGCCATGCTGACCCTCGAATACGAAGCGATAGGGATAGACCTGACCGGCATACAGTCGATGTACATCCTGCGGGTGGGGGGTATAATGCTGCTCTTCACACTGCTGGGAGCCATAGCCTCGGTGGTGGTGGGGTTCCTTTCGGCGCGGGTAGCCTCCGGCCTGGCCAGGAACCTACGTAAGCAGATTTTCGTAAGGGTGGAGGACTTTTCTAATACCGAGCTCGATAAATTTTCCACGGCGTCCCTGATAACAAGGTCGACCAACGATATCACGCAGGTGCAGATGCTGCTGGTAATGCTCTTCAGAATCGCTTTTTACGCCCCGATACTGGGCGTCGGCGGGGTAATTAAAGTGATCGGCGGGGAAGCATCCATGTCCTGGATTATCGCCGCGGCGGTAATGGCGATGCTGACGCTGATAGGCGTGCTGCTTATCGTCGCCGTTCCCAAGTTCAAGATAATACAAAAGCTTATCGACAAGGTAAACCTGGTGACCCGGCAGATACTCTCCGGCATCATGGTCATCCGGGCCTTCAACACCCAGCGTTACGAGGAGCAGAAGTTTGACGAAGCTAATAAAGACCTGACCAAAGTGCAGTTGTTTATTACCCGCGCGATAGTGTTACTGATGCCAGCCTTGAACCTAATTATGAGCATCGTCATGATAACCATCGTGTGGGTGGGCGCGCACCAGGTGGACGCGGGGACGGTGCAGGTGGGGGACATGATGGCATTCATGCAATACACCATGCAGATAATCATGGCTTTCATGATGGTCTCGATGGTGTTCGTGATGCTGCCGCGGGCAATCGTTTCCGCGCAGCGTATCAACGAGGTGCTGGACACCGAACCCGTTATTATCGACCCGAAGAGTCCGGTCAAGTTCAACGGCGATATCAAGGGGCAGGTGGAATTCAAGGACGTATCTTTCCGCTACCCGGGCGCCGAAGAAGATTTACTTAAAAACATAAATTTCACCGCAAAGCCGGGGCAAACGACGGCGATAATCGGCAGCACCGGCAGCGGCAAATCCACCCTGATTAACCTGATACCGCGCTTTTATGATGTTACCGACGGGAACATACTCGTGGACGGCATTAATATTCGCGAGGTGACACAGCACGACCTGCGGGAGAAAATAGGCTACATAGCACAGAAAACGCTGCTATTTTCCGGCACCATCGCCAGCAACATCAGGTACGCCAACGAAAACGCCACCGATAAAGAACTGGAAGACTTTGCGAAGACGGCGCAGGCTACAGATATTATCAAGGAAAACGAACTCGGCCTGGAAGCGCCGGTATCGCAGGGAGGGTCCAACCTGTCGGGTGGGCAGAAACAAAGGCTTTCCATCGCCCGGGCGCTGGCCAAAAAACCGGAGATATTCATCTTTGACGACAGTTTTTCATCGCTGGACTACACTACCGACGCCGCGCTTAGAAAGGCGCTACGGCGCGAGACTAATAACGCCACCGTGCTGATTGTTACCCAGAGGATAAGCACCATCATGAACTCTGACCAGATTGTGGTGCTGGACAAGGGTGAAATCGTAGGGACGGGCAGGCATAAGGAACTGATGGAAACCTGCGAGGTCTATCGCGAGATAGCGCAGTCGCAGCTGACCGAGGAGGAACTGGCCCGATGAAGTTTCCGTATAAATTCGGGCCAATGGGCGGCGGCCCTCCGCCCGGCGGAGGACCCGGGAGGGGCGGCCCCGGCATGGGCAGGCACGGCCCCATGATGCCAAGCGAGAAAGCTAAGGACTTTAAAACCACGATGAAAACCCTGATGAAGTACCTCAAGCCCTACCGCTACGCGATTATCCTGACTTTGATTTTATCTATAGCCGGCACGGTCTTCGCCATCGTCGGTCCGAAACTGATGGGCGATGCCACGAATGTGCTGTTCCAGGGCGTTATCGCCAAGATGACGAACGTCCCTGGGGCGGCTATCGATTTCGTCTACATCGGTAGGATTGTGCTGGTCTTGCTCGGCTTGTATGTTGCGGGCACGGGGTTCCAGTACATGCAGGGCTGGGTGATGTCCGGCATCGCCATGAAACTTACGTACACCTTCCGTAAAGACGTGGCCGAGAAAATCGATAAGCTGCCTCTGAAATACTTCGATAAAAAGACCCACGGCGAGGTCATAAGCTATATATCCAACGATATCGATGTGATGGGCAGCACACTGGGCCAGAACCTTTCTCAAATCGTGACCTCCGTGACGACGATAGTGGGCGTCCTGGCCATGATGCTGTGGATTAGCTGGGCGCTGACGCTGGCGGCGCTGGTGATTATGCCCGTAGCGCTGATACTGGTCAGGTTTATCGTTAAAAAGTCGCAGCGATATTTCAGAAAGAACCAGGCGTTCCTGGGGCATGTCAACGGTCATATCGAGGAAATGTTTACCGGCCATAATGTGATGAAGGCTTATAACGGCGAGGAGAAGTCGATACAGAAGTTCGACGGCCTGAACAACGAGCTTTACGACGCGGGGTGGAAGTCACAATTTTTTGCCACGGCCATGATGCCGATAATGACCTTCGTGGGAAACCTCGGATACGTGGGCGTGAGTATTCTGGGCGGCTTCCTGGCGGTGAGGAAAGTAATCCAGGTGGGTGATATCCTGGCGTTTATACAATATATCAGGACTTTCACCCAGACCATTGCGCAGACGACGAATATCGCCAATCTCTTGCAGGCGACGGCCGCCGCCGCCGAGCGGGTTTTCGAATTCCTCGACGAGGAAGAGGAAATACCCGACCCCGCCGACGCCAGGAAGCTGGAAAAGGT
>Ga0154665_189_pt1 | contig 15822 bp, 13 predicted proteins | sample Rifle2008BG13ft_FD_116094 | JGI IMG/M metagenome (GOLD analysis project Ga0154665, IMG submission 116094) | Chloroflexi bacterium RBG_13_48_17
TGATATAACTTAGAGGGAAAATTATTATCGCCGCTGGTAGAACTATAATGCCGATGCTTATCTGTTTGGTAATTATGATATTGGACGTAATCAGGCAGGTGACAAAGAGAGCCGCCACTACCACGAATCTATGAGATACGGTCATTGTGAAAGCCTTCCCACCCAGGTCAGTGCTAAATCCAATGTCTTCGACGGAAGAACCAGATCATGGATGCGGCAATACCCAGCATGAGGAGAAGTATTATTATCAGTGGTAGAAAAGTCTCTGTTCTCCCACCCGGCAAATGGAGATTCATGCCATAAATGCTGGCTAGGAGAGTTGCCGGTGCCATAATCGCCATGACGATGGTCAGTACTCGCATTATTTCCTGAATCCGGTGAGAGGTCAGCCAATTGCTGGTATCCGCTAACCCATCTACTACTTCTTTGCAGTCTTCCAGACCGTCCCAAATCTTACGTATATGGTCGGCAATATCGCCAAAGTAAACATCCTGGTCTTCCTTCAAGAAAGGATATTCCACCCGCTCGAGTACTTCGACAACGGCGATTTGTGGATGAACAACACGCCGGAATGAAATGAGGTCTCTACGAATTAATGATATTTCTCGAACCGTCTCCGGAACCGCCCTGGCAAAAATGAGGTCTTCTATCTTTTCAGTATTGTCGACAACCTTGTCAAGAATGGGAAAACAATAATTAACCAGCCTATCCAGTATATGGTACAGGAGAAAGCCCGAACTGCGGCTCATATAAGCGTTACATATTCCCTCATCAACGTGGCACTCGTTAAAAAATTTGGCTAACGGTTTCAAATCACCCGACTTATGAACAGTCACTATATAACTTTCGCCTATAAATATATCTACCTCGCTCGGTGTGGTAACGCGGTTTGCTTTGTTATATACCGGGAAGTGAAGCACAATGAAAAGGTGGTCCGGGTACTCATCGATTTTGGGACGTTGCACGCGGCTCAGGATATCGTCAAGATTGAGGATATTAAAGTTAAAATGCGAGGTCAGATACTCCACATCTGGCATACCCGGCTTCTCAATATAAACCCAGGTAAGCTTACCGCAAGAAATAGAGTTCAAATTTGACTTATTTTCCTCACTGATTAACGGAATGGACATTTTTATATCACCAAATAGACAAAATCGTGCCTTATTCTACCACAATTCGAAGTCAAGGAAGGGAAATAGGGTTGGAAAGTATTTGCTGGAAGAGGTAAAAACCCCGAGACTACTACAAGGGTTTTCCGTTGTATAAATGGTTAAAAGTAGAGTGGGCGAGACCTAGTACACTCGCTCGTCAACTATAAGCTTATGCCATTCCGGAATTACGCCTTTGGCTACAAATTCGACCCGGTCAACCTTAATTCTTAGTGCCTCGCTCACCAGCTTGTTTAAATCGTTTGACAGTTTCTCCTTATCAATTCCCTCTTCGGTCTTGAGTTCAACTTTTAGCGTCAACTCGTCCCGATGGCCAAGTCTGGTCACCACCGCCTGATATTGAGCGACCTGTTGGAACTTCGCCATCGCTGGCTCAAGCTGTCGTGGATGAATAAACATGCCTCTGGTTCTGACGGCATCACCAACCCTGCCCAAAAGACGTGTTATCCGCACAGAAGTCCGACCACAAGTGCAAGGCTCATCAATCAAACCGGCAAGGTCCCCGGTGCCGAAGCGTATCAATGGATATGTTTCATCTATCGGAGTCACCACTATTTCACCCACCTCACCAGGCTCAACTTGCTTTCCAGTCTCGTAACTAATCATCTCCAGTATTACACCCTCGGCAATATGCATGCCATTTTTAGCATTACACTCATAGGCTATCAGGCCAACATCAGCCGTCCCATACATATCCCCGGTAGCAATGCCGTATTTCTCCTCAACCGTTTTCCTTATCGGACCACCACCCATCTCTCCCCCAATGACAGCCAGCCTGAGGTTGAAATCTTTACGGATATCGAGACCCATCTCCTCAGCCTTACTGATGATATTCATGAAAAAGCCTGTTGAGCCAGCAAATCCAGTGGCTCTAAGTTGATGCATAACCTGAACCTGGAGCTCAGTATTTCCTACGCCCGTGGGTATAACCGTAACCCCGGCTCGCCTTAATGCCTCGTCAATCATCAGCCCAGCTGGCACAAGGTTGTACATCCAGGTATTGACTACAATATCCCCTTTGCCAAATCCTACAGCTCTGACCAGGTGGACATGCCTCTGCCAGTAAGTCTCACTTGAATGATGCGGGTCATAAATGGGCCCGGGGGAAACATACACCCTCTCCAGTTCAGTAATAGGCACAGTAACCAATCCGCCAAGGGGGGGATTGGCTTTGTACAAATCCACCAACTCATCCTTCCTCAACAAAGGTAAATTATCTAAGTCCTTAATGCCAGTCACCTTTGACGGTAAGATACCCGCCTTATCAAACCTTTCTTTGGTTGAAGGAGCCTTTTCATAAGCATATGCAACCAGCCATTTCAGCTGTTCATTTAGAACCTTCTGCTTCTCACCACGTGACATTTTCTCCATTACCTCGAATGAAGGCAAAGAACTTTTTTTATTCATCGCTTATCTCTCCTCATCTGGTAAAAACAAACCTATGGACTGCGGCTTACCTAATATACTCTCTCGTCTACAATCTGTTTGCCACTTTCAGTAATAATGCCCTGGGCAACAAACTCTACCCGATCGAACCTGACCTTGCATGTATCCCTAAAACTCTTGTCCAGAGCACTCTTCAATTTCTCCTTATCCGCAGCGGCATCAGCAAGCTCAACCTTTAGAACCATCTCATCCCTGTTCTGGGGGCGAGTCACCACCAGCTGATACCGTCGAATCTCAGGAAATCTGACAATGACCTCATCCGTCTGTTTGGGATGAACAAACATGCCTCGCACCCTGACCGCCTCGCCGGACCTACCCATAATCTTCGGCAGTCGTGGGGTTGTTCGTCCACAGCCACAGGGCTCTTCCACTATCATCGATAAATCACCTGTGCCAAACCGTATCAAGGGGTAGACTTCATCGAAGGGCGTGACTACTATCTCACCAATCTCACCAGGCTCAAGCTGCTTCCCCGTCGCCGGGTCTACTATCTCAACTATGGCATCCGCTGTGATGTGCATACCGGACTGCTTTTCACACCCTGTGGCTACGGTACCCACATCAGCCGTAGCATAAGTATCTCCGCCCATACAAAGAATACCGTATTTCTCCTGGAATAATTTCCGCAGTGCCTCACCACCCATCTCGCCGCCAACCATAGCCCATTTTAAGTTAAAGTCCTTCTTAAAATCATAGCCCATGTCCTCAGCTTTATCGATAATTATCTTTAAAAAGCTGGGAGTGCCCACGAAACCATGTACTTTGAGATCGCGCATCACCTGCACTTGCAGCTCCGTATTGCCGGTACCCATGGGAACCACCGTAAACCCCATGCTCCTGAGCAATTGGTCGACTCCAAGGCCAGCGGGTGTTATATGATATGACCAAGTATTCATTACTATCTGCCCCTTGCCGAAGTCCGGTCCCATCCCACCACCCCCAAAACCTCTCTTTCGTTGCGGGTCGAAGATAGGACCTGGTGATTGATATATCCTCTCCAGATTGTCTAACGGCACGGCAAGATAACCACCGAAGGGAGGGCTCTCCTTTTGCAGAGCAATCAGGTCGTCCTTCCTTAACATAGGAATCTTTTCCATATCCTTAACGGTACGTATATCCTTTGGCTTGATTCCCGCCTTATCAAATCGTTCTTTCACCGCTGGCGCCTTTTCATAGGCGTAATCAATTATTTCCCTCATCCTCTCCTCTAAATGCTTTTGTTTCTCCTTCGGAACCATCCTCTCCAGTTCATGAGGTAAAGGCCTGGATTCTTTCTTTTCCATTTTTTGTTTCACTCCTTAGCAATGCGACGCGATATCCTTCTATAAACCCTAAAGCTTTAACCAATTCGTCTTCTATTCGTACCCGTCACAATATTAACCATGCAACTACTATTGCGCCAGACACAAAAGTACTAAACTAAGCTGGGGAGTTAGTACCTCAGCAATGATACTTGCCGTTAAAGCTAACGAACTCAGACGAACCGTAATATAGCTAATATGTCCTCTTATCTATGATATGTTTGGCATCCTCCGGAATGGAGCCACTATCCACCAACTCCAGGGTGTCAAACCTGACTTTACATACGTCTCTGAATGCCTTATCCAGTTCGTTCTTTAACTTCTCCTTTTCAACGGGCATGTTTATCTCTCCCTTCATTGTACCTAACTTAAAGGGTTCTGCATGTTTAGCTGTCAGTTCAACCTTAAGGACCATTTCGTCCCTGTTCTGGGGACGAGTCACCACTAGCTGATATCGCCGAATATCCGGAAATCTGGCGATGACCTCATCCGTCTGTTTAGGATGAACAAACATACCCCGTACTCTGACCGCCTCGCCCGACCTCCCCAAAATTTTCGTTAACCTGGGCGTTGTTCTGCCACAGCCACAGGAATCGTCCACCATCATCGATAAGTCGCCGGTGCCAAACCGTATCAAAGGGTAGACTTCATCGAATGGCGTGACTGCTACCTCACCTTCCTCGCCAGGGCCAAGCTGCTTCCCCGTCGCCGGGTCCACTATCTCAACTATGGCATCCGCAGTTACATGCATTCCAGACTGTTTATCGCACCCTGTGGCTATAGTCCCCACGTCAGCCGTAGCATAAGCATCCCCACCCATGCAAAAAATACCGTATTTATCCTGGAACAGCTTCCTCAACGGCTCGCCCCCCATCTCACCGCTGACCATAGCCCACTTTAAGTTAAAGTCCTTCTTAAAATCATAGCCCATTTCCTCAGCCCTATCGATAATTATCTTTAGAAAGCTGGGGGTGCCAACGAAGCCATGCACTTTGAGGTCGTGCATAATCTGTACTTGAAGCTCGGTATTACCTGTACCCATAGGAACCACGGTGAATCCCATACTCCTGAGCAACTGGTCGACTCCTAGGCCAGCAGGCGTTACATGATATGACCACGTATTCATTACTATCTGCCCCTTGCCGAAGTCCGGTCCCATACCACCACCGGCTCCGAAACCTCTCTTTCGTTGCGGATCATATATAGGGCCTGGCGACTGATAAATCCTTTCCAGACTGTCCATGGGAACAGCAAGATAGCCACCAAACGGAGGATCCGCCTTTTGTAATGCAATCAGGTCATCCTTCCTCAGCATCGGTATCTTTTCCAAATCCTTGACAGAGCGAATATCTTCGGGTTTCACTCCAGCATTGTCGAATCGCTCCTTCACCGCTGGCGCCTTTTCATAGGCATAAGTAATTATTTCCCTCATTCTTTCTTCTAAATGCTTCTGTCTTTCCTTGGGAGGCATTCTCTCTAATTCATGGGGTAAGGGTCGAGATTCTTTCTTTTCCATATTTTCCACTCCTGACTAGGCACAATCCGGACATAATTATGCCCGATTCGCCGAATCTACGCAACACTCCTAGGTATCCGAACTTCGTACAATTTCTATTAAATCTATCCCATCTGAACTTGCTATAAAGAACCTAAAAAGGTATATTCTTAGTTACCAGGGAGGTCTATATTGGACTGTAACAGAACAGCTATACTGGGCATCGGCAAAATCAGGGGCTTGCAGCAGATTTCTACGCCTGGGGGAATTTTTATAATGTGCGCCATGGACCACAGAGGCTCTCTCAAGGCTATGATTGAGAAGGAGCAACTCGACGACGAAGTTGATTATCAGGAACTTGTTGAATACAAGCTGGAATTATGCGCCGCTTTAGCCCCTTATAGCAGCGCTATCTTATTAGATCCTAATTATGGCGCCGCACAGTGCATATCAAGAGGAGTCCTCCCCGGGCATACCGGATTACTGGTTAGCATCGAAGCTACTGGCTACGAAAGCGCTCAACCAGGACGAATAACCGCCTTGCTCAATAACTGGAGTGTGGAAAAAATCCGACGTATGGGCGCCTCAGCAGTTAAACTATTAGTCTACTATCGACCGGATCTGAACGAGGTCGCTAAGAAACAGTTAAAAACAATAAAGAGGGTCGCAGAAGAATGCCTGAAATATGACATTCCTTTCCTCGTTGAGACCCAGACATATCCCATTAACGATGAGAACACGAAAACATCTAAATTAGCGGTCCTGAAACCAGGTTTAGTAATTGAAACTGCCCGTCAGGTTGCCTCTTTGCCAATTGACGTACTCAAGTCTGAATTCCCTGCCGACCTGAAACATGAAGCAGATAGATCGAAACTCATTCAGTATTGTCGGCAGTTGGACGAGGCTTCACCCGTACCCTGGGTCATCTTAAGTGCCGGCGTAGAATACGAAGCATTTCGAAAAGAAGTAGAAATTGCCTGCAGTTCAGGTGCTTCAGGATTCCTCGGTGGGCGGGCTATCTGGCAAGAAATTGTACATTTTGCAGACAAAAAGGACCGTCTGAAATTCCTGTCAACAACTGTAGTTGACAGGCTGAAAGAACTGGCCGATATAGCCACAAAATATGCGGTGCCATGGTACCGTAAACTTGGCATTAAGGCCAGTGAATTGGCTGCCGTCCCGGAAAATTGGTACGTAAATTACTGAGATAAGCAAGATGTCTGTAAATATTGTAAGCACTCCATATCGCAGGACAAAAATAGTCTGCACGATGGGGCCAAGCACCAGTTCGCCTTCGGTAATAAAAGAGTTACTTAAAACTGGCATGGATGTTGCCAGAATTAACTTCTCACACGGAACCTATGATGAGCATGCTAGCTATATTAAAACCCTTCGACAAGCAGCAAAACAAGCTGACCTGCCGCTAGCCATACTGCAAGATTTGCCTGGACGTAAAAACAGAACCGGAAAGCTTAAAAGAGGTATCGCTGAACTTAAAGCAGACACTGAGTTCACACTAACCACCAGAGAAATTTTAGGAGACGAGCACAAAGTAACTGTAGGTTTGCCGGTGTTGCCAAGCCTGGTAAAGCCCGGTGACACGATATTCCTCGATGATGGTGCCATAGAGCTAAAAGTAACATCTACCAGAAATATGGAGGTTAATTGCCAGGTAGTAATAGGGGGCAGTCTGTCTGAAGATAAGGGTGTCAATATTCCCGGTATGACCTGGGATACTTCCACAATCACTGAAGAAGATTGGGCGCACCTCCTTTTTGGTCTAAAACATGATATAGACTTAGTAGCCTTGTCTTTCATTAGAGAAGCTAACGACGTACTTAAGGTGAGGAACTTTATCCAGAAAAAGAAAAAGGCCCCGGCGCTAATTGCAAAAATTGAGAGGCGCGAAGCTCTGGATAATCTCGATGAAATACTGGAGGCAGCTGATGGCGCTATGGTTGCCCGTGGCGACCTCGGTATCGAGATTCCTATACAACGCGTGCCCATAGTTCAGAAGGAAATAATCCAGAAGTGCAACCGCCTGGGGAAGCCCGTCATTGTAGCCACTCAAATGTTAGAGTCGATGGTACATGCATTGCGTCCCACCCGGGCCGAGGTTACAGATGTGGCAAACGCTATCTTCGATGGTGCCGACGCTTTAATGCTGTCAGAAGAAACCGCTATAGGCAACTATCCGGTAGAGACCGTATCTATGATGGCACAGATTGCCCTCGAAGCCGAGGCATCACTACCCTACGAAGATATTCTTTCCAGTAAAGGCAAGGACCTTCAACCTCAAACAGACGATGCCATTAGTTACGCTGCCTGCCACGCTGCACATCAACTGGGTGCCGCAGCTATCATTGCCTTTACTTCATCAGGAAGTACCGCACGACGCGTCGCTAAATATCGCCCGGGTGTACCGATTCTAGCCATCACACCGAGTACTGAAACACGGAGACAGTTGTCGATATCCTGGGGAGTACGCGCCTTTCAAATTCCCGAACCCTCAAAAATATCCGCATTATTTACCCAAGGAGCCAGAGTAGCCAAAAGAACCGGGTTGGCTCAAGATGGCGATTTGGTTGTTATCACCGGCGGCATACCCCTTGGCGTTTCCGGAAGCACTAATCTACTAAAGGTGGAAAGAGTTTAATGATTGCCACAGTTACTTTAAATCCCAGCCTGGATAGAACAGTTACCGTTGAGGAACTAGTAATGGACGAAGCCAATCGTTGGACCAGCTTGCGCCGAGACCCAGGTGGCAAAGGAATCAACGTTTCCCGGGTCATCCACGAGCTAGGCGGTAAAACGGTTGCTTATGGTTTTATCGGCGGCATTGACGGCGAAACATTCAAGCATCTTCTTCAACAACAGGGTGTCCCTTTTGACTTCACTCCAATCAAGGGAGAAATAAGGAGCAACTTCATAATCGCCGATTTAACGAGTTGCCACCAAACCAGAATCGACGCTCCAGGGCCTCATATCATGAGACACGAGCTGCAAAAATTGGTGCAAAAAGTAAAACATATCAGCCCGAAACCTGACTTTCTGGTCTTCGCCGGTAGTGTCCCTCCCGCCGTACCTGCTGATATTTATCGCCAACTTATAGACGCAGCTAAAAACAGTGGAATAAAAACTGTGCTCGATTCAGATAATAAATGGCTAAAAGAGGGAATAAAAGCTAAACCAAATGTCATCAAACCAAATGTACATGAGGCAGAGGAGTTGCTTAATAAACCTCTTAGAAGCGAAACGGCAATTGTTAAGGCACTGAAGCTGTTAGTCGATAGAGGCATCGAAGTCGCAGTAATCTCCCGCGGCAAAGATGGACTCATAGCCGCCAACGGAGAAAAGGCTCTCAAGGCAATACCACCCCAGGTGGAGGTCCGCAGCACTGTAGGCGCTGGCGACTCGACTATTGCCGGGCTAGTCTTAAAACTAAACGAGGGACTCGGTATAGACGAAGCCTGTCGCTGGGCAGTCGCCGCAGGAACAGCCGCCACATTAACACCAGGCACTGAGCTCTGCCGTCGAGAAGACGTAGAAAGGCTACTTTCCAGAGTAAAAATAAAAAGGCTTTGATATTTGTTTTTAAAAGACCGCGCCGATTGTACTGTCTGAAAGCACTCTTTCGAAAGGACCTTCAATCTATCAAGTAAACCTTCAACTGTTGCAGGTTTGCTACCGAGTTCTCGGTTTGCTGTTTTCTATCAAGATAGAAGGCCTGGATACCTATTTCGCTGGGAGCCACAAAATCGAATTGCCAGTTATCGCCAATATGAACTACCTGCTCAGGTGCAACCCTTATCGCCTTACACATCTTTGAGTAAAAATCAGATGTCTTCAACTGCCTGTAATCTGTAATCGAGGAAAAAATCTCTGAAAAATAAGGCTCGATGTCTTGAAGAAGATGGCGCAGAAAATCTCGTGTGGAACCAGAAGCCGCAACCAGTTTGTACTTTTTACTTAATGAGGCCAGCACTTCTTTGACCTCGGGATAGTAGCATACGTGACTCTCACATCTCTGCATTACCGGGACAGGAGTACCCAGGCCGAGCTTCTCGAACCAATATCGGACATCATACCATTCGAGCCGCTGGTCACCTACCCTACGATATTCCTCCTCGACCGCTTTTCTGGCTTGCTCTAGACTAATACCATTCTTCTCAGCATATCGTCGAGGGATAGCTTCGAACCAGACTGCATAGCTAAAATCTGGCGTTACCAGCGTGCCTTCAACGTCAAAAGAGACTATTTTAACATCGCCAGGATTAACCATATCTTCCGTTTATCCGAAACTTCAGTAATTTCTCAGAATGTTATCACTTTGATAGATATCAAGTCTATTATTGCAAATTGCGCCCTATAAAGTTTAAAATTAAACTCAAATAATTGTCATGAACGTGAATTACGGCATTGACGCGAAGAAATTAACTGACTATTCCTTCGAACTGGGCCCTATAAGGCCGCCCAGTGAAGCGTATTCACTGCTGATAAGAGTCACCAGAAACTGCCCATGGAACCGATGTCAATTTTGTCCGGTTTACAAGGGGCAGAAGTTCGAGCTGAGACCGGCTGAGGATGTAGTAAAGGATATAGAATCAGCGAAAGCTATCGCTGACGAAATAAAAGAGCTCTCCTGGAAAATGGGCTGCGGCGACCAGCTCAGAAATGTAGCCGGAACAATTTACGGCAGCTATCAATATAACGCCAGTATCTGTAACGTGGCTCTCTGGCTCTGGGCAGGCGGTACATCTGCTTTTCTTCAGGACGCCAATACGCTGATAATGAGGACACCCGACTTAGTAAAGATAGTTACATCATTGAAACAAAATTTTCCTGAACTGAACCGGATAACCTCATATGCACGTTCAAAAACTGCTTCCAAAAAATCATTAGAAGAACTGAAAGAACTCAAAGATGCCGGGCTTTCCCGATTGCATATCGGAATGGAAAGCGGCTCTAACGTTGTCCTTAGTTACGTAGAAAAAGGGGTTACGGCTGACGAGCATATAGCTGGTGGCAAGAAGGTGAAGCAAGCTGGTATATCGCTATGCGAATATGTGATGCCCGGACTCGGCGGCAGGAAAATGTCAGCAGACCACGTTATCGGCACCGCTACCGTTCTTAATGAAATTGACCCGGATTATATCAGGCTGCGTACCTTACATATCCGCCCGGACATTCCTTTGTGGTCAAAAGTAGAAGCCGGCGATTTTGAAATCCAAACAGAAGATGAAATAGTAGAAGAGATTGGTAAACTTATCGAAAAGCTCGAGGTTACCAGCGAGCTCAAGAGTGACCATATATTGAACCTGCTGCCCGAAGTAGAAGGTAAATTCCCGGAGGCAAAAACAGACTGCCTGGATACAATAAACAGATATCTAACCCTGCCGTTCCAGGAAAGACTCAATTTCAGGCTGGGAAGAAGAGCCGGCTACTATGAGAAACTGGACGACCTTAACGATACATACAAATATGGAAGGGTCAATGAAGCCATTAGGCGTATTACTTCAGAAGCTCCAGACGGCATTGACGAAGTTATCCTGCAACTAAAGGCGAGCTTTATTTAGGAACAATCACCTTATGTCAAACAAAGGCTTTTTAAACCTCAACCGCTTCAAGTCCGGCAAGACAATAAAGCGGCAAACCAAACATAGAGCTGACAACAATCGAAATAAACCACTAAAATCGAGAAAGGCAAGTACATGACAAAATTTGGAATCCTTTTGGCACTAGCTATGGTTTTTATTACATCGACGGCAGGTTGTGCTAAAGGCACCACAGTTAAAAATGACTTTATTGATGGAGAATCAGGTGGCGATGCCGAGACATTAAACTGGATTTTAGCAGCCGATGCAACTTCTTTTAGTTATGCCGGGCACACGGTGGACTCGTTAGCTACCTACGACAATCAGTTGAATATCCAATTGCGTTGCCTGGCAAAGGATATAGAGGTATCAGCTGACGGTCTGGTTTACACCGTAACTATCGGAAATGACCTAAAATGGAGCAACGACTCTCCGGTGACCTCTGAGGATTATGTATATACTTTGAAAAATCTCATGTTCTCGGATTGGCTTAACTATCCCTATAAGAGCCTGTGGCAAGAAGAGGTGGACGGTAAAACTGTCTTAGTTACCCCGCAAGTAGTAAATGATACGACCTTCACTATAACTCGCCAGACAGTTTATCCCGAATTCGTATACACGATTTATGACCTGACACCTTACCCCAAGTATATAGCCTCGAATTACGAAGGTAATGTTGAAGCTTTCACGCAGGCATCGGAGTTTAACAACTTGACGTACACGGGTAACCTGGGGCCTTATCGCTTTAAAGAGTGGATCAGGAATGATAGATTTGTAGTGGAGCGGAATCCTGAATATTATCTGGGCAAAGATATTGGCGCTCCATATTTTAACGAATATATCGTCAAGCTGTTCAGCACCTCGGCCACGAGGCAAGCAGCTCTGGAAGCAGGCGATATAACCTCCACTGGAATCGAGCCAGCCGAGGTAAATAGATTCAGGTCTATGCCAAATATTAAGGTATATACTATTCCTACTGTCGGCTACACGCTCTTGGCTTATAACCAGCGGGCTAACGGTTGGGAGGGGTTAAAGGATAAAACGGTAAGGCAAGCCCTGTCAATGGCCATAAATAAGCAAACGATTAGTCAGGCAATTCTACTCGGTTTTGCTGAGCCGGCTTACAGCTTTATACCGGCAACCTCTCCCTGGTATACGGATGAGGGCCTTGCCAAATACGGAGTTGCCCCTCTATATGATGTGCAGAAGGCCTCCGAACTGCTTTATCAGGAAGGCTATGGAATTAAAGATAATAATGGCACCATAAAAGCGGCTAACAAGGACGGCTCCCCACTTCACCTGATTCTCGCCGTCAACACAGGCAGTAAGCCGGCTGAGGATATGGCTTTTTCGATACGCAAGGACCTGTTGAAACTGGGAATAGAAACCGAAATCAAACTCGTGCCCTGGGCCACTCTTCTCAGACAGTACGTAATGAACGCGGCCCCAGACTCAGAGCAGGAACCAGGAGACAATAACGGCCCCGAGGCAGTCAGCCAGGAATCCTGGGACTTTATTTTAATGGGGTTCAGTACCGATTTACTGGCTCCATCCGGAAGTCATGTCTTCTTTACCACCAAGGGCGGCCTTAATTTCTTTGGCTACTCAAACCCTCAAGTTGATGAACTATTCAATCGTGTCATGTCCAAAGAGGCGCTGGACAAAGGTGCCAGACAGCAAATGTACGCCGACCTGTCCCGGGTGCTGTCAGATGAACAGCCCGTAGATTTCCTGATTTTTTATCGAGCTAATGTCGGTTTCCAGAAAAATGTCATGGGCATAGAACCTGGAATAAATATGGGTTATAACTACTATATGTGGTATTTTGAACCTGTAAAATGAGGCGTGAAACAAATACAAGGAACATTTAGTACTTGTGACTCCTCCGATATTCTACAATCATGAGGAAAAGCTGGCTCAGCGATTACATCGTCAAGAGAATCATTTACTCAATAATTATAGCCTGGGGCATACTTACTATCACCTTTATTCTGGTCAGAGTTGGGCCAAATTCGCCGGCTGATAAATATCTGGCCAACATAGCTGCCAGGGGAGGAGACCCGGCGCAGGTAACAGCTGCCGTTGAGGCGCGGTACGGACTGGATAAACCCATCTACGTGCAATACTTCAACTATATGGGCAACCTGTTCCGGGGTAATTTGGGTTGGTCTTTCAGTACCTCGATGCCAGTAAGCGAACTAATCAAAACTCACTGGATTTACTCTTTTCAATTGATATTCTTAAGCAGTCTATTTGCTGCTTTCCTCGGTATATTAATCGGCATCTATTCGGCGGTTAAGCAGTATACGAAGACAGATTATGCCTTCACCTTTCTCTCTTTTATCGGCATATCGATACCAAATTTCTGGCTCGGCATCATGCTCATACTGATTTTTTCAGTAAAATTTGGACTATTCAAGACTTACTATGACACAACTTTACCTCTATTTTCGCTGGATAATCTGAAAGCATTGGTGCTGCCCGTCATAACCCTGGGCACAGGAATGTTAGCCGGCTATGTTAGATATACCAGGTCGGCTATGCTTGATAACTTAAAGAAAGCATTTGTCACTACTGCTCGAGCCAAAGGCCTGCCGGAGCGGACTGTCATCGGCAAACATGTCTTCAGAAATGCACTGCTGCCTCTGGTCACTATAATTATGTTCGATTTAGGCAGCATCGTTTTCGGTGGCGCCTATCTGACTGAGATTATCTTCGGCATTCCCGGACTCGGGCAAATATCATTCAACGCCATCTTTGCCAACGACTATCCCGTGGTGGTAGCAGTTACTCTTATCGGCACTTTTATGGTGCTGCTGGTCAACCTGTCCACCGATATTAGTTATACGTATCTTGACCCGAGGATAAGATATGGTTGAAACATCGGGAGATATAGTCAAAGGAGTCGGCCGATGTATGCCTAATAGAACACGGCTTATTAACTACTACTGGCAAAGGACACGGCGGAACAAGCTGGCTATCTTCGGCCTGGCTTTCATAATTTTCTTGATTGCATTAGCCGCGATTGGTCCTCTATTTACCTTAGACCCTACAGAAGCCAATTTCGAGGAAACGAATATACCGCCTGTGCGCTTCACCATCGAACGATCGGTCTACAACATAGAGACCGATGATTTCACTACTACAAAAATTTCGGGAACCTGGAAACATCCTCTGGGCACTGACAGCAAGGGCCGTGACATGCTGGCGATGATAGTCTCCGGCGCCAGAGTATCTTTACTGGTCGGCCTCATCGCCACCGGCATAGCCATAATTCTGGGCACTATTATCGGCGTCGTGTCAGCTTACCTCGGCGGTTGGGTTGACAATGCTTTAATGAGATTTACCGATGTCATGATGACATTTCCTTTCTTCCTATTGCTGGTTCTAATAGTCTTCATTTTTGGTCCAAGTCTGGCCTTCATAGTGCTGGCAATTGGACTGACCGGCTGGACAGGTATCGCCAGGTTAATTAGAAGCGAATCTCTATCGCTGAGGACTCGAGAGTTTATCGTTGCCGCTAAAGCCTTAGGCGCCAGTGATAACAGGGTCGTCTTCCGCCACCTCATACCCAATGTCATCAGTCTGATTATCATCATGGCCACATTATCCATCCCAGGAGTGATTCTGGCCGAGGCCGCTTTAAGTTTTATCGGCTTGGGCGACCCGACCGTACCCAGCTGGGGAATAATTCTGGAATCCGGCCAGCACACTCTAGACACAGCCTGGTGGGTAGCCGTAGAACCGGGGATTATGCTCTTCCTGACAGTTCTGGCTTTTAACTTTTTAGGCGATGGGCTGAGGGATGCTTTCGACCCCAAAAGTAATGTATAGGCACGTAAATGAGTAATGTGATACTCAAGGTCAACAACCTGAAGACTTATTTCTTCACCCGACGGGGCGTAGTCAAGGCGGTTGATGGCGTGGAATTTGAACTCAAGCATGGAGAATGTCTCTGCCTCGTCGGCGAATCCGGCTGCGGCAAAACAGTCACCGCACTGTCTATTTTACGGCTGTTCGATAGTCCGCCGGGGAAAATAGTTGACGGTCAAATAAGCTACGATAGCCTGAATCTGACTGAATGTTCCTCGAAGCAAATGAGGCAAATCAGAGGCAAGGACATCGCTATGGTCTTTCAGGAAGCCCAATCGGCTTTGAATCCTGTATTAACCATAGGCGACCAGATAACTGAACAAATGAAGCTTCATCTGCCGTTGGATTCTAACCATACCAGGGAACGGGCTATGACGTTGCTCAGCGAAATGGGCATACCCTCAGCGGAAAGAGTAATGGGCTACTACCCCCATCAACTGTCGGGCGGCATGAAACAAAGAGTCCTGATAGCCATGAGCCTATCCTGTAACCCTCAAATTCTCATAGCTGACGAGCCGACGACTGCCGTAGATGTGACCATAAAAGCCCAAATTCTGGACATATTTCGCGAGTTAAAGGCAAAGAGACAAATGTCAACAATTTTTATCACGCATGACCTGGCGGTGGTGTCTGAAATAGGAGACCGTGCCGTGGTCATGTACGGCGGAAAAGACGTCGAGACGGCGCCGGTCTCCGAAATAATCGGTAAGCCAAAACATCCATACACTCGCGGCTTAATTGACTGTTTGCCCGACTCCTCCAAATCCGCGGGCAGGCTGACGTCGATTCCCGGCACAACACCCAACCCCGTGGATATGCCAACGGGTTGCACTTTTCATCCCCGATGCCCAAAAGCAATGAAAATATGTAGCCAAAAAGAGCCGCCGGAAACGGCGATTTCTAAAGAACATAAGGTAAGCTGCCATTTATACACATGAAACATA
>Ga0154665_108_pt2 | contig 15152 bp, 16 predicted proteins | sample Rifle2008BG13ft_FD_116094 | JGI IMG/M metagenome (GOLD analysis project Ga0154665, IMG submission 116094) | Chloroflexi bacterium RBG_13_48_17
CGTATGAGGGCAAGTGCAAGGTCTTTATTATCGATGGTGCTGAATATCTATCTACCGAAGCGTCCAACTGCCTGCTTAAAACCATAGAGGAGCCGCCACCTCACATAATGATACTTTTATTGACTGCCGAAGAGACACGACTTTTGCCCACAGTGGTTTCCCGCTGCCAGCGGATAGAATTAAAACCAATGCCAAGCAATGAAATAGAAATGATACTCATCGAATCTCACGGCGTCGATTGCGACAGAGCAAGGCTCTTGGCTGGATTGTCGCAGGGCTGTCTTGGCTGGGCACTAAGAGTTTCAACTGATGACAGTTACCTCGCACAGCGCACTCAAAGATTGACCGAAATGTTTTCTTTGATAGATGCCGGGTGGGAAGAACGCTTCAGCTATGCTGCTAAGCTCGGGAATGACCGCAAGTCGGCTGAGGAGATAATAAAACTCTGGCTCGCCTGGTGGAGAGATGTGATGCTAAACAAATGCGACTGTAAACAAACCACCACCAATATCGACTACACCTCGAAGCTTGAGGAATGGGCACAGATGCTCAGCCTACCAGAAATCAGGGATTTCATCGATAGCTTACGCCAATCATTAAACCAGGTTGCCGTAAACGCCAACGTGCGCTTGGTACTCGAGATATTAATGCTTAACATGCCTAAGAAGGAGAGGGTACCGGGTAATACAAAACAACCCACGCCCGTAAGCCAATAATGCCAGAAATAGTTGGAGTTCGTTTTCATCAAGCCGGAAGGGTCTACTATTTTGATGCTTCGGGCATCCCCTTGGAAGTAAATGACGACGTGGTGGTTGAGACCAGCCGCGGCCACGAATTGGGCAAAGTAGTTATCGCACCAAAACAAGTTCTTCTCAATGAAATAACCGAACCACTAAAACCGATAATCCGCAAGGCACAGGCTGAAGACATAGAAAAAGCCCAACAGCAGCAAAAAAGAGCAATGAACGCTATAGCCAAATGCCAAGAGTTGGTAGAAAAACTCAACCTCCCGATGAAACCGATCTCAGCCCAGTATAATTTAGATAGAAGCCATCTCACCATCTTCTTCAGCGCCGAAAAAAGGGTTGATTTTCGTGAGCTTGCTCGAGAGATAAGCCACAGCCTGAAGACTCGCGTTGAATTAAGGCAAGTCGGAGCTAGAGACGAGGCAAAGTTAATCGGCGGCCTAGGTAAATGTGGTTTCCCCCTGTGCTGTACCACCTTCCTCAGCGAGTTTGAGCCAGTTTCCATCAAGATGGCCAAGGAGCAAGATATTGCGCTTAACCCGATGAAAACATCTGGTGTTTGTGGCCGTCTTCTTTGTTGCCTGAACTATGAATACGAGCAATACAGAGCTATGAAAGAAAAACTGCCACCATTACATCAGGAAGTGTCCACAGCTCTGGGAAATGCTAAAGTGGTCAGTCGCAATCCACTTAAAGAGACCGCAACCGTGGAACTAGAAACAGGTGTTACCGTAGAGCTACCGCTTAGCCAGATAGATTGGCACGAAAAGCCATCAGACGATAAGAAGCAGACAAAAAGCTAGATTTATTGAGGAAGGTATTTCTGCCACTCGGTACGCACACGGAGGTAATGGAAGGGTACATGGAAGCCATCGCTGTGGGGCGGTCGGGGTTGATGAAGAAGTGGCATACCGGCCTCAATAGGTGTCCTCCCAGCCTTCCGGCGATTACAGGGTATGCAGGCACTTACCACGTTTTCCCAGCTATGCTCCCCACCACGTCGCTTTGGTACAACATGGTCTAAAGTAAGGTCCTTACTTTCTCGACCACAATATTGACAAACATACTTGTCACGATTGAAAACCTCAAGCTTGGTCAACTTACGCTGTTGCCGCGGTCGTCTTATAAAATAAACAAGGCGGATAACCGAGGGGATATCGAAAACATCATTAATAGAATGGAGATTACCCCGCCCGTTCTCCAAAACCTCAGCTTTGCCATAAAAGAGCAAAATTACAGCCCTGCGCACTCTGCAGACATTAAGCGGTTCATAATTCTGATTAAGTACCAAGACTGGTGAATTTACCATGTTTCTTCCCCAGCAATTTGAGTTATTTTAGCAAGAATAACTTCGCCCTACAACAAGCTAAGACAGGCGACCTCGCCGCGGGTATCGCTGCTGGGACTTTGCTTCTCGAACACGTGGTGCTTTTATATCACCTCGATAATCAGGTGCATTTATATTCAAAACGAGACTAAGGCTGGGGTCAACCATACGAGAACTGATGCGTCTCTCAATCTCGTCTAAAGAAAGGCAGGTAGTGATCACAGTGGCCAGCCTGGCATTATAGCGATAATTTATTAGCTGATAGAGCTTCTCTTGAGCCCAAGGTGTGGCTGCCTGTTCACCAAAATCATCAAGGATAAGCACCGAAGCCTTTTTAATTTTCTCAAATAGCTCATCATAAGAAACCCTGCTCTCCGGATTAAAGGTTGAGCGCAAATAATCGAGTAGGTCAGTAACCACGATGAACAAGACCGATTTACCCTCTCGGCGCAGATGATTGGCAATGGCAGCTGCCAAGTGTGTTTTCCCACAGCCATTGACACCCATCAAAACCAACCAACCTTCCGGAGCTTTGGCAAAATTGACGGCATTGCGGTGGGCTTGTTCCAGGCTCTGACGCTCCTCAGGTGAAAGATTCGAGAGCTTATAATCAAAATTGCTGAAGGTCTTCTTACTTAATGCTTCTAACTCTATACTGCTGAGATGTTCCAAAGTCAACGTTGATTTCCCCTGAATTACACATATAGTACACAGCTCAGAATCAGTTAGATGACCTCGCAAACTCTCATCAAACTCTTCAACCGGAACATGGGTAGTGATAACTGTGGGTAGGCGGACATTAAAACGGTGGTTAAGCAACTGCTCCAACTTCCCTTTAGCCCAGGGGGTAGTAGCTGCCATAGTCAAATCATCAAGGATTAAAAGCGGTGCATTTTTCACACGCTCAAACATCTCATCATGAGCAACATCACTGCTGGGACTAAAAGCACTCCGCAGGTGGTCCAACAGGTCAGCAGCACCTATGTAAAAAGCTGGCTGACCCAGGCTCAGCCGGTAATTGGCAATAGCGCAGGCTAGATGTGTTTTTCCGCAACCGCTCGGGCCGACTAAAATTAACCATCCCTTCGGCTCGCTGGCAAAAGCCTTGGCAGCTTTGTAAGCCCGCGTGAAATTTTGTTGTAATATGGCTTCGTCATATCTACCTGCTGGCAACAGGTTATCGAAGGTCAGCCGAGACAAAGCACCGAGATTACTATACCGTTGAAGCTGAGCCAGCTTCTCTTTTTTCAACTCCCGATGGCTGCATTTACACGGCACAATTCGACTGAAATCAGGATGTCCCGAAGCTGATAGCGGATGTACAAAACCAGCTCCTTTACATATCGGGCAAGTTGATCCAGGTGAGTTTTCTTCTCCTGAGTTACCGCTTGACCATGTGTCCGTACTTGCCCCTGATGTACTTTTCCCGGTCGTTTTCTTTTTTAAAATCTCTCCCAAGCTTTCCATCATCTTTACCTTCTACAGCCCATCGTTCCAAAATACGAGCGATATATTTCCAGCTACGCTTATTCAAGCCAACAGCCTCCTTGAAAGCGTCCTCAATCCACTCCACCGGATAAGTCTTTTCGGCTTCCTGAAGTTGCTCGGCAATTATAGGCGTAAGCATACCAATATTTTGTTCATAAAGACTGAAAATGTTCGGATGTGGCGCAGTTTCCACTCCCTCATCTTTTCTAGGTGCTAAAACCAGTTGCGGAAACTCTCCTTGCTGAATCCTATTAATAGCCTCTCTGGCAGCTTCGTTGTTAATGAAATAGACATCTTCAGTCTGCCCATCCCGGGCAATACTCAGGTGCAGCATAGCGCCATGCTGCACTGCCTGGCTCAGCGCCTGACGAAGTACCTCGTCTTTTGGTTTGACTCCACCCTCTACACCACCCATAAACACGAGATCAGACAGAAGTTCACCATAAGTTACAAACTGGGGATAACCGCGACGACGGCTTAGCAGCCAGAAGACATGCAATATTGTCTTAAGCTCAGCAATACCATCTATCTTCGGCATTACGGCGCTGAAGAACAGGTTAGGTATCGGGGTAACTTCAGCTCTTGCAGGAAAGCCAGGAAACATTTTCTCAGCCATGATTCTTCGTCCTAAGTAACCCTTAAGCTGCACCCAATTCAGTTTGTAATATGTCTTCGAATCTAGCCGTTCTCGCTTCAAAGCGTAAACGAACTTCACCTGTAGGCCCATTACGATGCTTCGCTATAATGATATCAGCAATACCCTTAGGATAGGGCTCCATTTCTATATCATGGTCTTTCTTCCATTCATCCTCACTGAAATACATTTCATCACGGGAGATAAAGAGAACCACATCAGCATCTTGTTCAATGCTGCCGCTATCTCTAAGGTCGGAGAGTTGGGGTTTATGTGACGCTCGCCACTCAACAGCTCGGCTAAGCTGGGAAATAGCCAGCACCGGTGCGTCTATCTCACGAGCCAATGCCTTCAATGAGCGTGTTATATCGCTTAGTTCCTGCACTCGACTTTCGCTCCTAGCCGCTCCTTGTATAAGCTGCAAATAATCCACAATAACTAAGTCGACAGTGCGCTCACGATGAAGTCGCTGTGTCTTACCCCGCATCTCCACCACTCGCATTTGGGGTGAATCATCAATATAGATGGGCGCTTCAGAAAGTATGCCGCTGGCTTCCATAATCCTTCTCTCTTGTCTTTCCGTATATGTCCCTAAACGAACGCTTTTAGAGTCCACATTGGCTTCGCTAGCTAGAAGACGCTGGACAACCGCTTCTCGAGACATCTCCAGGCTAAACAGAGCTACGCAGGCTTTCTGGTTGACAGCCGCATTCCTGGCAATATTGAGGGCCAAACTGGTCTTGCCTGCGCTTGGCCTGGCACCCATAACAATCAGGTCGGAACGTTGTAACCCACCCAATATGTCATCTACGGCAACGAAGCTGGTAAGAACATGTGCAATTTCTTCTCCAGCGGGCTGGGGTCCGGTCTCTTCAAAATATTGACCCAGAATCTGACGAATGGGTACAAAATCCTGATGGCTTTGTCGCTGTCTTACTTTAAATAATATGTCCTCCGCCCTACTAAGCACAGTATCAACTTCGACATCAGCTTCATAGCCAAGAGCAGTGATCTGGCTGCCGGCACTTATAAGTCGTCGCATTACAGCCGATCTCAACACAATCTGTGCGAAGTGCTCGATATGTAGAGATGTGGGAACCATAAATACCAGGTGGCTTAAATAAGCAGCCCCCCCAACCTCTTCAAACTTGCCTTTCTGGACTAACTCGTGAGCTACAGTTATCTGATTTATTCCCTCATTACGCTGGTAAAGACTGAAACATGCATCATAAACCCACTGATTTTCCGGTGTAAAGAAGTCCTCTGGTCTAAGAAAGGTAACAACCTTAAATATGCCCTCACTGTCAATAAGCAGCGAGCCGAGCACTGCTTTTTCGGCTTCAATATCATGCGGTGGCAGGTTCTCGTTAAGCATCTTGAGTCGTCTCTTCCTCAATAACCACCTTAATTTTAGCTTCAGTACCTGCGCCCAAGTTAATCATTACGTCATAGCTGCCGAGATGATGCAAAGGCTCTTTCAATTCGACTTTCTTCTTATCGATATTGAAACCAGTGAGCCGAGACAGCTCATCAGCTATACTGGCAGTTGTAATAGCACCATGAAGGCGCCCTTTAGCACCTGCTTTAGCCTTGAAATGCAACTCCTTACCCTCCAACTCCCGAGCCATCCTGCTGAGTTCTTCTTGCTGGCGAGCCTGACTCTCTGTCTTCTCGTCAGACATAGCTTTAGCTGCCTTTATTGCCGAAGGTGTTGCCGGTAACGCCATGCCTTTAGGCAAAAGAAAATTCCTGGCATAACCATCAGCAACTTCTTTTATCTCCCCCCTCTTACCTTTAGGCACACTCTTTAAAAAAATAACTTTCATTCTTTAACCCCTATCTATATTGAAATTAGTTTAATAACTTCCAAGGACACCGGAAAATGCAGGCTGTCAACAATATTTTATAATTTCTGCATAAATTTTGCCTAGCGTCAGCAAAGATGTTTCCACAGAAAAAATCACTTTTTGCTGTAGCCTATTAAACATCGACTACAGAGCAAAACTCAAAAACACGTTAAGACAACTGGCTGGAGAACTCATCCTGAACTTTGGCTAACGTCTGCGATTCACTCAGGAGGTCAACGACCGTCATAGCCAGAGCCTTAGCCGCATCCAACAGCCCCTTATGACCTGATTCAGAGGCAGCAGCTACGGCAAAATCTGTCGAATGTAGCATTACGTCGGGGGAAGCGATGGCAACCGTGGGATGAATGGCAGGTATAACTTGGCTAAGATTACCCATGTCAGTACTGCCAAAACCCAAATAAGGTTCGAAGGGTTCCACTCTTCTGCCCAGAGATTCCAAATTCCTAGCAAATAGCTGCGCCAATATCAAATTATTCTTCATCGGGGCATAAATTATCTCACTCCATTTGTATTCCAATCTTGCACCTGTAGATAGAGCCGCCCCTTCGAAGCAATTTAAAACCCTCTGCCTCAACTCATCAAGGTAGGCACTATCAGCAGCACGAACGATAAATGTAGCTGCCGAATATGCCGGGACCACGTTAGCCGCATCGCCACCACGTGTAATTATGCCATGAATCCGAGCCTTATCTTTGACATGCTGGCGAAGTGAATTGACAGCATTAAACGCTAAAATCATAGCTTCGAGAGCATTTATCCCCCGCTCAGGGAAGGCAGCAGCATGAGCCTCCTTACCAAAGAATTCAATTTCCAGACCAACACAGGCTAGTGCTTCCGTAATCGCCACGTTACGCACCGCGGGGTGAATGATCATAGCTGCATCCACTCCATCAAAAACACCTCTTCTCAACATGGGCACCTTACCACCAAAAAGCTCCTCTGCAGGTGTACCGAAGACGGCGATAGCCCCACCGCAATTGTCAATAACACACTTACTGGCTACACCAGCCCCTACCGCTGAAGCAGCTATTATATTGTGTCCGCAAGCATGCCCTATCTCAGGCAAGGCATCATATTCGCCGAGCAGGGCAATTACAGGTTTACCACTGCCATAAGTCGCCTTAAAAGCAGTAGACAACCCCCCAACCCCCACCTCTATATGAAAGCTGTTTCTTGCTAAATAATCGGTCAACCAGGCTGATGCCCTCTCCTCCTTGAAACCTAACTCAGGGTTGTCATGAATCTTGAGGCTTAACTCAACGAGTTCTCTGCGCTGCTGCTCTACCTGCCTGCTTACCTCGGCTTTTAGTGCTGCCTTCGTCAAATTCTTTTCCGCCACTGCTTGGCTTGCCCTCCCAGATAGCCATTATACTCCAAGAGCTAAGCACATTCTACCTGTTTTCAGGCAGATTCAAACCACTCTATGCCGACGATTACATTAGCTTGACTTTAGAAATATCGCAACTTATAATTAACCCGTTCGTAAGAGTTAATAGATAAAATGCACATCAATGTTGCTCAGCTACTTAAGGAACCGATAGGCTCAAGCCGTAGCTACCAAATAGACGAGAGCCTGGATATGGACAACATAAACGCTGTCAAGGGCGAGGTAACATTAATCCGTACCAACCGCGGTCTTATGGCTAAAGGTGAAATCACTGCCAGCGTAACAGGAACTTGCAGCCGGTGTATCAGATCGATTGATTATGAAGTAAGCTATGACTTTGAAGAGGAATGCCTTCCTAGTGTAAATGCTTCTGAAGCTTTATCTTTACCTGACCAGACTGATAGCATTACTATTGACGAGAGCCAAATGGTGGACTTAAGCGAAGTGATTCGCCAATACACCTTACTGACTATGCCAGTCAAGCCACTTTGCCGCCCAGATTGTGCTGGAATATGCCCATCTTGCGGACATGACCTTAATCAAGGACCCTGCAGATGTCCATCTCATACCTATGACCAACGCTGGGCAAAACTAATCCGCTCAGGGAAGGAGAGTAAAACCTAAATGGCGCTACCTAAGAGAAAATATGCCAAATCACGACAAGGGAAAAGGCGTAGTCACCTGGCTCTGAGCGTCCCTAAATTGGTTGATTGCCCTCAATGCCATACTCCTAAATTACCTCATCATGCCTGTCCCACCTGTGGCACCTATGCAGGAAGGGAAGTGATTCAGATTAAAACCCAGAAGAAAACACCCGGCCAGTAACTCCTAGCTCGGAGACATAACTATTGCGTAAAACCGTTGGACAAGTTAGACAAAGAAAATAATTGTCCTTAAGTGAATGCGAATTACAAGGAGGAGATATGGTAGAAGCAATAAAAGTCGCTTATGTTTTTCCCGGACAGGAATCTCACTCTGTAGGCATGGGGCTAGACCTTTATGTCCACTATTCTTCAGCCCGAGAAGTTTTCGATGAGGTTGACAAAGCTCTGGGTTTCCCATTGTCTCATTTATGTTTTGAAGGCCCTCAAGAAGACCTAAGACAGACCATCAACGTCCAGCCGGCTGTATTGACCACAAGCATTGCCTGTCTGAGAGCAGCCCAGGAGGTTAGCAAAAACGGCATACCAGAACCCACTTTCGTCGCTGGACATGACGTAGGCACCTATGCAGCTCTGGTGGCTGCCGGTGCCCTCAACTTGTCTGATGCCGTTCGATTAATTCGTGAGAGAGGACGCCTAATGAACGAAGCCGGTCAAAGAACAGCTGGCGGCATGGTGTCTATGACCGGCCTGGATATAGAAGTCTTTAAAAACATAAGCTTCTCCACAGGTGTGGAGATCGCCTATATAGACGCTCCAGACCAAATAACCATCAGCGGCAACCAGGAAAGCCTGACAAAAGCCAAGAGGTTAGCCCAAATAAAGGGAGCTCGCCGCATTCTCCCCCTAAGAGTAAGCGGACCTTTTAATTCCTCTCTTATGGAACCAGCCATAACAAGATTAAGAAATGCCATCTCTGAGTTTAACTTTAATAAACCATCTGTCCCCGTTGTGGCTAATGCTACTGCCCAGCCGCTTATTGACCTGGAAGCGATAAAGGAAGAGTTGGTTAGCCAGATTGTCCGCCCAGTTCAATGGCAACAATCTATTGAAACTATGATCGCGTACGGAGTAACCACCTTCTTTGAGATGGGTCCTGGTGAGATACTGACCAAGTTGATTAAGCGAATCAGCCCCGGAGCACAGACCTTTAACATAAGCAGCGCTCAAACAATCAGTGAAATAACAAGGTGGCGTAGAGGATAATCCCTCTTACGCCATATCATAATGTACGGGCTGCACTCAATCAGATTGTTAAAACTCAGAGTTCGGATAGTCGAGATACTGAAATGTAGCCCATCCCGCGGCTCTGCTACCGCCTATAACCGCTTCGGCAAGAAATCACATACATCTAAGCCTACCAAGCATCCGTTTAGCCCACCGCTACAACCACCAAAGACAAATAATGACGTCTTTTGCCATCTATGCCTTAACGAATGCCAACGTTCGGAATGGCAAGCAGAAAACTTTCATTTTCCGAGGAATGAACAGCAGTATGATTGGATTTAGACGCAAGGCCAGAATTATAGCCCTACAGACACTTTATGAGCTTGATTCTTCGGCTCACAAGCCGAAGGAGATTCTGGCTCGTCTGTTGGAGGAAGAAGTCCTGCCTGACGAAGCTGCCAATTTCACCAGAAGCCTGGTTAATGGAGTCCTTCAGAACAAGATTGGTATCGACGATATGATTCAAAAGTTTGCTCCCGCTTTTCCCATCAATCAAATAGCCACCGTAGATAGAAATATCCTCCGCCTTGCCATTTTTGAGATTTTATTCGATAATAGAGTTCCGGTTAAAGCAGCCATTAATGAAGCTGTTGAGCTGGCTAAAAGTTTTGGTAGTGATACCTCTAAAAAATTTGTCAACGGGGTCTTAGGCTCAATAGTCGCTGCTCGTACAAAGCAGGTAAACAACACAAGAAGTGCTTAAAGAACTAAGCAAGCCTGAATGCCAAGAGGAAACGAATGTCACGCATTTTGGAAAAGCTTAAAAAAATGATTGCAGAGCAACTCGGGGTTGATGAGGATTCGATAATGCCTTCATCGTCCTTTGTTGATGATCTCAATATTGACCCTCCAGATTTAGCCGAGCTTATCACAGCCATAGAACAGGGATTCAGCAGACCGGGACGCAAGCTAGAGATATCAGACGAAGACACCGAGAAAATCGTTACTGTTCAAGATCTTGTAGACTGCCTTCACGACTACGGCATAGAAGACTAAATGTCCTCAATTCTGCAGAAAGCATAAAGCCTCATTCTAAATGTTTTGTTCTTCCCTAATCTAGAGCATAGCATCATAAAGGCAGAACCCAAAAAAGAGTAACGCCCCGGCGTGCCCCCTTGACAACCACATGCTAAGCTGCTTATGATTCCCTTACAAAACAACGAAAAGGGAGGCAATAAATAATGGAGAAAAAAGAAGCTAAAGTGATTGATTGGGCAGGACTTACTCAAGAGATGGAACGTTTGCTTCGCCTAAAAACAAGCCCTGTTGCCTATAAGAGGCTGGAGAAAATAGAGGAACTGGAGAAAATACCGGATGTGATGCGACTTAATCGCATGGCTTCCTTTTGCCAGGCACCAGCGCTAGCCCGAATGGGAGGTATGACCGTAGGAGTGACAAGAGACAACCTCGGTGAGCGCTGTGCTCGAATCAGTGGTCTAGCGGCTACTACAGAAAAGGAGGTTTCCTGGGAGGCAAAAGCCTTCGCCACTACCTGGTTTGCCACAGAAGAAGAAGCCAAAAAACAAATGGCGGTGTACCCCTTGGTCCCACCTGGAGAGGCACTTGTGGTTGCTCCGCTAGGTTCGGGAAAATTCGACCCTGACGTTATCTTAATCTACGGCAACCCTGCCCAGATGATGTTGCTGATGAACGCTCTCCAGTTTAAAGACTATGAGCGCTTTCAGTTTTTCTTCATCGGCGAAGGAGCTTGTGCCGATGGATTGGCTCAATCTTATACTACTGGCAAGCCTGCCCTGGCTATTCCATGCATGGGAGAGAGAGCATTCGGCACTGTTACCGAGGATGAACTGCTTCTGGCGCTACCACCGAAAATGATGACGAAGGCGGTCGAAGGATTGAAAGCCCTTCGGGAAAGACACATTGGATACCCTATTATGTATCTCGGACCTCTGTGCGATCCCTCTGTAGTGCTAACGCAAATTTACCCTGAATGGTATAGCCATTGATCTCAGGTACAAGCGGATACGAGAAAAGCTAGGGGGTCCAGTCTTGCCGTCAAGATTGTAGTTTTGCTTTATTCGTGCAATAAGCTTTCTATATAAGCAGGGTCGCTGTATTTTGCCTGTATTTTCTCGTAAACTGTCTTATCGTCGATATCTCTTTCCTGCTTAAAGGCATCCAAGGCACTCTGCCAAGCTTTTACCGTGCTATCGGGAATATCTTTGCTGCATGCTATGTACAGGTCTGCCCGTATTACTACCGTGGGCATCATAACAAGGTCATCTGGATTTACTCCTGCCTGCACAGCGGTAAACGTCAGTCCTTCTTTATTTCCCAGCCACAACTGCACTGTGCCATCCATAAGTTTCTTTAACGCCTCAACATCGGTTAGGCTCTCATCTAAATTGGTGAAATCCTGCGAAGCCAGGAACTGGGCCCCAGCATCACCTTTATAAACGCCAATCTTACTGACAACTTTGGCATCCTCAAGTTTGTTTATGACAATCGGTGAGCCTTTCCTGGCATAAAATGCCTGCTCATAGTTGCCAATCGGTCCAACCCAATTGAAAAGATTTTCCCTCTGAGGGGTTCTGTTGAGCGAATAAATCACTGTTTTGGGACCCTTTTGAGCTAAGGCTAAACCTTCGCTCAGCGGCATGACCTCGATAGTAGCCTGAGTGCCAGTTCTTTTTAAAATAGCCTGGACAATTTCCGTGCTTTGCCCGGTCACATTGTTGTTCTTATCCACAAAGTTATAGGGCGGATATACTTCGGTGATTATACGCAATCCGCTGGCTGGTGGCACCGTACATGGAAAGTTACAGGCCACCAAAAGCATTGTTATCGTAAGTAGGATAGCTAACCAAACCTTCATCGTATTAGTCTCCTTTTAATCTCAATTGTGTACATTCCGTATCCCGCCATCGTTATTTCCCCAGCAAAGGTAAACCATTCTGAGGTTCAGGTTCCGGTTCGGGCACCGGAGGTAAAGGCGGCACCGGTGGCAGCGGCCCTGGCATGGGGCCTGGCTCTAATCCTCCTTCAAAGTGGAACATAAGTGTGAAGGTTATTGAGCCTCCGGCAGGTAATATCTGCGATGGAGGAGAAACACCGACAAATGAAGATTGTGGTGGACCTCCAGCACTGTACTGGACGCTGTAGCTTCCCTGCGGTGCATTGGCAAAGTTCCGTGGTGCGGAGTCGCCCGATTCCACATAAGGTCCTTGAAGTACATATCCAACCGAACCCGACCATGGTTCCCCATCCAGTGTAGCTTCTACAGTAACGTATCCCTTTGGCTGTCCGGTGAACTGCAAAGTATATTCGATAGAGCCACCCGGTGCCAGATTTTGCGTCGGTGATGGTGAAATACCTGTCAATGTGGCGCCGATAGGCCCACCGGAATTGTAGTTTAAGGTGTACATGCCATCAGGCATACCGTTGAACATACCGGGTATCGTGTCTCCGGAATCATGGGCGGCAGGACCGGTTATTGTATAACTGATTGGACCCGAACCAGGCTGTGTACTCCATGGCTGCCCATCCACCGCCGCATTAACTATGATGGTTCCTGTGCGGTGCTGTGTCGTAAAATTCAAATTAAACCCAATGGTACGACCACTTGTCAGCGATTGTGTTGCTGCCGGCGTGATACCGGTCATTACAGCGCCGTCAGGCCCACCACCCATATATGTAAGGCTGTAGTTACCAATAGGCACGCCGTTATACGTACGTGGCACTTGGTTATCATTACTCTGGAAAGGACCACTGAGCACATAGCTTACAATACCAGACCACTGCGAACCATCCAAGACGGCGTTCACCACCACATTGCCGGTTTGCTGTTGCTGGTAGTAATTAAGTGTAAACCCAGCCGACCCACCCCTGGGTAACACCAATGACTGACCGGGAGCTATGCTACCTAACGTTGCTCCCGGAGGACCACCTGCTACATAGGTGATTTGATACGTTCCGGGAGGCGCATTGTTTAACTGTAAAGGGACTGACGCATAGTTATTGGTAATCGGTCCAGAGAGTGAATACTGCACTGGGCCTGACCATGCGGCTCCATTATATGACACAGTAACCGATAGATTCGATACTGAGGCTGATGAGAAATTCAGTGTATAGGCGATATTGCTTTGGGACGCTAGTGTCTGAGTGGTCGATGGCGAAATACTGCCGAGCACAGCGCCAGATGGACCACCTGAGTTATATGTCAACGTATATGTCCCGGGAGGTAGATTGCTGAAAGTCTGGGGAACACTGGCACCTGCATCCTTAAAAGGCCCGGTGAATGAGTAACCCACGCTTCCCGACCACGGTGAACCGTCCAGTGTGGCAGTTACTTTGATGCTGGAGCTGGTTTGGCTATGAAAATTCAAGACGAAATGCGCTGCGCCACCGGCGTCTAACTCTAAAGTTGGCGCTGGAGCAATGCTTGACAGCACAGCACCCGAGGGACCACCATAATTGTAAGTGACTGTGTAGGTACCTGTTGGCACATTATTAAAATTCCAGGGGACAGAATTATCCGTATCTGAAAAAGGACCATTGACACTATAGTTTACCGGACCGGACCACGATGCCCCATCAAGAGTAGCGCTAACTCGAACAGTCCCTGTGCTACCCGGGCTAACTCCAGTTGGAGTACGGAAAGACCACGGTGCCGTCCAATCTGATACCTGGTTACCTTGCCGGGCCAGAACCTTCCAATAATACAACGTATCAGCATTCAGTTTGCCTGCAGGCATAGTGTAGCTAAGGTCACCGATATTGTTCGCGTCGATAGCCAAACGTTGAAAATTGTTGTCTAACGCTACCATCAACCGGTAGGTAGCTGCCCCACCACCACCTCCCCAGGTAAAAGTAGGCGTTAGAGACAACACTGTACTACCATTGGCAGGAGACGCCAGGCTTACCGTTAGCTTGGCTGGCATCAAGCATCCTGCAAGTAAGAAAATCGATAAGGCTAAAATTGTTAAACAGCTACGCATCTTTTATCCCATTTCGTGTATTTTTTCTAAGTCTAATCCTATCGTGATGACACGTCAATAGTCAAATAGTCATAAGAGTAAGAGAGGAGTACAAGGAAAAGCGCCTTTTTCAGTGGATATTACAGGTCAACCCATACAGTCAGCAATTGACAGCAGTAGAAGCTTTCTGTAAGCTAGGTTTATAAGTACGCTGGCAAGGTTATATTTCGGCAGTGGAGGCACTAAATGAATACGGCAAACAAGGAACCTGTACCAAAAAGTACAGTCAATATCACTCCTCATACAACAGACTCATCAAGTGTGGCTCATGGCAGGCCCGATGATCTCGTCGCTCTGAGCCGTGTTGCAGCCGCTATCAGTGGCCTTGTTGACCTAGAAGCGACCCTTAAAGTAGGACTAGACACTGCTCTCGCTATTCTGGATAGTGCCATCGGCGGGATCATGCTCCTGGATGAGAATACGAAAACTCTATCGTATCGCGTATATTATGGTATATCCGATGAATATGCTCAAAAGATGCGTCTTAAGCTTGGTGAGGGAGTTGAAGGAAAAGTCGCTGAAAATGCAAGATCAATCATGGTTGAAGACATCTCCATAGAACCTGGTGCTGCTCACCCTGATCTCATCAGCAAAGAGGGTCTGAAGGCATTCGTCAGTGTTCCCCTTATGTCCAAAGACAAGGTTCTCGGAGTCATGAATGTGGCCAGCCGCTTGCCCCGTCAATTTACAGAAAAGGATATCCACCTCTTACATTCAACCGGTGACCTTCTCGGCTTAGCTATCGAGCAGGCAAAGCTTTACGAAGAGTTGCAAAGAGGAAGGGAACGGTATAGACAGCTCGCTCGGTTTGCCGTA
>Ga0154665_154_pt5 | contig 13559 bp, 12 predicted proteins | sample Rifle2008BG13ft_FD_116094 | JGI IMG/M metagenome (GOLD analysis project Ga0154665, IMG submission 116094) | Chloroflexi bacterium RBG_13_48_17
TGAAGTTAGTTGGCAGACTACTGCTGCTGAGCGGGCATTCCTGCGCACCCTGGGTGGCGGCTGTCGGTCTGCCATAGCTGCTATGGCGCGCGTGGAAGGCGATACCCTGCACATAGAGGGGATGGTAGCGGGATTGCTATCGAGCAAGACCGTCAGAGCAAAACTAGCGGGCTCACCGCAGACGCCTGAGGAACTTGGCAAGAAGCTCGCTCAGAAGATGTTGGCTATGGGCGCTGGAAAGCTTATTGAGGAGGCGCCGCTATCTACGAATCAGTGAGAGGCAAAGTATATCTGGTGGGTGCCGGGCCTGGAGACCCTGAACTCATCACACTTAAGGCTGCCAGGTGTCTGGCTGAGGCTGATGTTGTCATCTACGATAGGTTAGTAGACAACCGTCTACTGGAAGGGGTTCCAGCTAAGGCGGAATTGATATATGTTGGCAAGAAAGCAGGATACCACACCCTTAAACAGCCCGAAATAAACCAGCTTCTGGTAAACAAGGCTAAAGAAGGCAAGATTGTAGTGAGACTTAAAGGGGGAGACCCCTTTCTCCTCGGACGCGGTGGTGAAGAGGCAGAGGCTTTGAGAGCTGACAATATCCCCTTTGAGGTGGTCCCCGGCGTCACTTCCGCAACCGCGGTGCCCGCTTACGCTGGCATACCTGTCACCCACCGCAGTTTTGCTTCGTCATTAGCTATAATCACAGGGCATGAAGACCCCACCAAGGGTGACTCAAGTATTGCCTGGGATAAGCTAGCCACCGGTGCTGACACCCTGGTTTTTCTTATGGGGATGGGTAATCTGGCGCAGATAGCTGATGAGTTGATCAGGAATGGTCGTCCACCATCAACTCCGGTCGCTATCATTCGAGAAGGTACCACTTCTCGTCAGCAGACTCTGGTGGGCACTATTGTCGATATTGCTGCCAAAGCCGCCAAAAGCGGTATCGAGTCCCCTGCGCTAATTGTGGTCGGAGATGTAGTAAGGCTTAGGGAACGATTGCGCTGGTTCGATAACCAACCCCTCTTCGGTAAACGGGTGCTGGTAACCAGGACAAGAAAACAGGCCAGCGTCCTGAGCCAACTCCTTGCCCGTCACGGTGCCCTGACGGTAGAGTTGCCCACCATTGAGATAGAGGTTATCCCCGACAACACGGAGCTTGACCAGGCTATTGCTCGCTTATCAGACTACTCATGGCTCATCTTCACCAGCGCCAATGGCGTCGAAATCTTTTTCGGACGTCTGCGCGCACTCGGGTGTGATGTGAGGCAACTGGGGAAAACCAAATTATGCGCAATCGGCCCCGCTACCGCCGCTGCCCTGGAACGCTACGGACTCATAGCTGACCGCATCCCCCAGGAATATATAAGCGAGGCTATAGCAAACATCCTTCAGGGCGAAGACATATCAGGTAAGCGCATCCTCCTGCCAAGAGCTGCAGGTGCCACGCCTGAATTGGTTAACAGGCTCGGTCAACTTGGAGCCGAGGTAGATGAGATAGCTACCTATCGAGCCGTTTTACCTGAAGCAGACACAGACGGCGGCAAACAAATGCTGCTTGCGGGTGAGATTGACATCACCACCTTTACCAGTTCGTCCACAGTTGAGCATCTGGTTTCCCTGCTCGGCTCTAAGTGGGAAGCTGTGAACCTGACCAGGGTTGCCTGTATTGGTCCTGTCACAGCGGCAACTGCTGTCAGGCTGGGTGTGCGCGTAGATGTGGTAGCGAAAGAGCATACTATACCTGGCCTGATGCAAGCACTAATCGAGGACTGCCGAAAGGACAAGGAGGTTTCCTAATGGCTTCGTTTCCTCAGCTTAGACTTCGCCGCCTGCGCCGCACCGGTGCACTCAGAGAGATGCTGCGAGAGACCAGGCTACACTTGACCGATCTCATCTATCCTCTGTTCGTCGTGCCAGGACGCGGCGTCAAGAGGGAGATTCCCTCTCTTCCAGATAATTTCCATCTATCCTCTAACCTTCTTGCCAAAGAGGCAGAGAGCATAGCCAAGCTCGGTATCCCGGCAATACTGCTCTTCGGTTTACCTCAAACCAAAGATAAAACAGGCTCCGGCGCCTACAGCGCGCGAGGAGTCGTCCAGAAGGCAATTAGAGAGATTAAGCGAAACGTGCCGGAACTGGTCATAGTCACCGATGTCTGTCTTTGCGAGTATACCGAGCACGGGCACTGCGGCGTGGTAGCAGATGGGCATGTAGATAATGACAAGACGCTGGAGCTTATAGCTCGAACTGCCCTGTCACATGCCGAAGCAGGAGCTGATATGGTAGCACCTTCCGGCATGATGGATGGTCAGGTGGCTGCCATCCGCAGCGAACTGGATGCCAATGGATTTAAGGACACCATTATCCTGTCCTACGCAGCCAAATATGCCTCAGCCTTCTACGGACCTTTTCGGGAAGCGGCTGGGTGCGCTCCGCGCTTTGGTGACCGCCGCTCCTACCAGCTCGACCCTCCCAATCTACGCCAGGCTTTACACGAGGTAGAGCTGGATATCCAAGAGGGGGCTGATATCATTATGGTCAAACCGGCGCTTGCCTATCTGGATATCATCGCCCAGGTGCGCCGGCGTTTCCACTATCCTGTAGCCGCCTACAATGTCAGCGGCGAGTTCGCCATGGTCAAGGCAGCAGCCCAAAAAGGCTGGCTTGATGAGGAAGCCTGCGTCAGTGAGGTGCTCACGGCGATAAAGAGAGCAGGGGCAGACCTCATCATCACCTACCATGCAAAGGAGGCAGCCCGTTGGCTGAAATCAGGCACACCGATATAGCGGCAAGACTCAATAGAAGGGGCTCCGACAAGCTGTTCGCCGAGGCAAAGCGCTATATTCCCGGCGGAGTCAACAGCCCAGTGAGGGCCTTCCGTGCCGTGGGAGGCAGGCCGCTCTTCATCAGTAAGGGGCAGGGGTCTCATATATACGATGTTGATGACAACGCCTACATAGACTACGTCTGCTCCTGGGGACCGCTTATCCTGGGCCATGCCCACCCCCGGATAGTCGCTGCTCTAAACAACGTCATAGAAAAAGGAACCAGCTTCGGCGCGCCTACAGAAAGAGAAACCATCCTCGCCAAAATGGTAACCAGCGCCATGCCTTCTATGCAACTCGTTCGCTTTGTCAATTCAGGCACAGAAGCTACTATGAGCGCCCTGCGGCTGGCACGGGCCTTCACAGGCAGGGATAAGATACTGAAGTTCTCCGGCTGTTACCATGGACACTCCGACAGCCTTCTGGCTAAAGCAGGGTCAGGCATCACGACCTTAGGTCTGCCGGATAGCGCCGGCGTGACGAAGGCTTATATCAGGAACACCATCGTCGCGGCCTATAATAACCTGGAAGGGGTAAGAAGGATTTTCAACCGCTATGGCAAACAGATAGCAGCTATCATCATCGAGCCGGTGGCAGCCAACATGGGAGTAGTACTGCCCCAGCCCGGTTTCCTGAAAGGCTTGCGCCGTATTTCTGCTGACAACGGCAGCTTACTTATCTTCGATGAAGTGATTACCGGTTTCCGCCTTGCCTATGGTGGGGCCCAGAGCATATATGGGGTGACACCCGACCTGACCTGTCTGGGCAAGATTATCGGGGGCGGCTTACCCGTAGGAGCCTATGGCGGTCGAAAGGATATCATGGAGATGGTGGCTCCGCTTGGGCCCGTATACCAGGCTGGCACTCTGTCCGGCAATCCTCTAGCTATGGCTGCCGGGATCGAGGCCCTCAGCATTCTGCGTGAACCAGGCACCTATGAGAAGTTAGATGTGCGAACTACCCTGCTGGCTCAAGGGCTGGAGATAGCAGCAGCAAAGGCTGGAGTTAGACTGTCAGTCACCAGGGCAGGCTCTATGCTAACCCCCTTCTTCAACCTCAGCGATGTGACCGACTACAACTCAGTCCTATCTTCAGACACAGCTCTCTATGCCCGTTTCTTCAATCACATGCTGGAGCAAGGTATCTATCTCCCCCCATCTCAATTTGAAGCAGTTTTCACCTCTCTAGCCCATACCGAGGAAGATATTGAGAAAACGCTCGCTGCCGCTTCTTTAGCGTTTGGCGCCTGTGGAGCATGAGGCATATTTGAAAGCTTATAAGCCTCTCCCTCCAAAGAAAAGCTTTCCTGATCGAAGCCATCGCCCCGCAGTTGGATCCAACGAAAAAGCGGCATCGAAGTTGTGTGAGAGAACTGACTTCATAGCTCCCCTGCAAAAACAGGGGAAGAGGTAAAGATGAAGGATACGCAAACGGAGCAGTCGCCCCGTAGAAAGAACATCCCGCTGCTGAAGAGAAAACGGGTTATCTTCGCCGGGGCAATAGTGTTGATGGCTATAGCCTTTCTGGCCTATATAGGTTTAAACCAATTCGCAACATACGACATTACAGTGAGCGAATTCGTGGCAAAAGCTGATTCCTTTACCGGCAAACAGGTACGGGTCGTCGGTCAGGTCGTCCCTGGTTCTGTGAACCAGGATACCAATAATTTCACTCTTAGCTTCACCATTGCTGATGGTGAGGCAAGCCTTCCTGTCGTCTATCAGGGCGTTGTACCCGATACATTCAAGGAGGGCACTGATATCGTGGTGGAAGGTAAAAGCGACCAGCAGGGAGTGTTCCATGCAAGCCAACTAATCACCAAGTGCCCGGCAAAATACGAGCCTTCGAGTTAGTTTTGTCCATGCCGTATAAACAGGAGTTGGTTTGTGGCTGATATCGGTTATATAGCGCTAGTTCTTGGCTTCTTTGTCTGTATCTGCTCAGCAGTCGCCTCATTTTGGGGGCAGATGCGGAAACACTCAAAGCTGACAACCGGTGCCCAAATCGGAGCCTTTGCTGTCTTCGGGTTGGTTACCTTGTCTGCGATAGTCCTTATTCACGCCCTGATGACCCACGATTTTCAGCTAGAGTATGTTGCCTCCTATACCAGCCGCGATATGTCCTGGCCCTACCTTTTCAGTGCCTTTTGGGCTGGTAATGCTGGCTCACTGCTATTGTGGGGGTGGTTACTCACCTTCTTGGCAATGGTCATGCTGCTCTGGAAAAGAAAGACTACTAAGGAGCTGCTCCCTTACGCTTCCTCAGTGGTTATGTTGACTGCTGCCTTCTTTCTACTGCTGCTCGCCTTCATTGTCAACCCATTCGCGAAGCTATCTGTGGTACCAACGGATGGCAATGGACTGAACCCCTTGTTGCAAAACCCGGGCATGATTTTCCATCCCCCTGCTCTACTGGCCGGATTCGCCGCATTGACGCTTCCCTTTGCTTTTGCTATGGCTGCCCTGATAGCCAAGAGGAAAGACCGTGACTGGCTGGTCGATCTGAGACGATGGGCATTGATTGCCTGGTTATTCCTGAGCGTAGGCAATGTGCTGGGGGCCTGGTGGGCTTATGTTGAGCTGGGGTGGGGTGGATACTGGGGTTGGGACCCTGTAGAGAACATGTCGTTTATACCCTGGGTGGTAACAACAGCCCTGCTTCACTCTATAATCCTGCAACGTACAAAAGGGGAAAATAGACTCTGGACTATCGGGTTAGCCATCATTGCTTTCAATCTGCCCATCCTCGCTACTTTTATCACCCGAACCGGCGTGCTGTCGTCGGTTCACTCTTTCAGCAATACCGGTATGGGCCCCCCATTCCTTGTTTTTATGGAATTGGGGCTGATTATTCCTTTGGTTTTACTTTATAGTCGCCGCCACCTTTTAAATAGTGACCGGAAACCAGTCCCCACCTTCTCCAAAGAAAGCGGTTTTCAAGCCATCAACATCGTTTTCCTTGCAGTTTCTGCTATTGTTCTAGTAGCAACACTATTTCCTCTCATCTCCGAACTGGCAGGAGGGGGTAAAGCCAACCTGGGACCTTCTTTCTACAACATAGTAGTCGGACCCATCTTCCTGGTGATAATCCTGCTCATCGGAATCTGCACCCTCATGGGATGGCGCCATGAAACAGCCCTGACCTTGCTGCGAAGATTAAGCCTTCCATTGATAATATCCTTCATACTGGGTATAACACTGGTGCTTGTCACATCAATAGCAGGCTGGGTTGCAGCTTCTTTTGCTTTGTGTGCCTTCGCAGCCTGTACTATTCTTATTGAGGCATACCGCATGATAAAGGCGCGGAGCCAAGCAAGAGGTGAGAACCCTATCAAAGCGCTCGCAGGGTCACTAAGTGCCAGCAGAATGCGGTACGGCGCGATGATAATCCACCTGGGCATCATCCTTATCGCCGTCGGCGTTATCGGCTCTTCTGCCCTGACAACACAGAAGGATGTCTCCCTTTCCCCCGGAGAGTCAACAACCCTGAACCAATATACTCTGACTTATGACGACCTGCAAAGTCGTTCCACGCCGTCCATGTATATTGTGAGAGCTATTTTGTCCGTGCAAAATAACGGGAACCTTATTGATCTACCCACGCCCGAGAAGCTGTTTTACCTCAGCTATGCGCAACCAGTGACCGAGGTCGCCATTCACTCTACTCTACGCGAAGATTTATACGTCATTCTGGCGGGGTGGAGCAATGATAACACTGCCCAATTTACCATAATGGTCAGACCTGCTGTAAAATGGGTATGGATTGGCGGCGGGTTCTTCATGTTCGGAGGTCTCATTGCCCTTTGGGCACCAAGGCGGGTAAAACCTAAAGCACCCGGAGGCGAAACATAACCATTTCAATTGCTTGCCACTCTCAATGTGAGAGTCAACCAGTTGTTTTGCAAGTGAAAAAAGACTGCTTAATCGAATCGATGGGTAAATGGAAAACCTGGGCTACTTGGTAGCAGCCTACAGCGTAATCTGGGTAGCGCTCTCCATCTACATATTTTCTCTTCACCGCAGACAAAGACAATTGCGGCGGGAGATCGATTCCCTGAAGGAGAAGTTGAAGGGGAATTGAACTAAACCTTAACCACTCTTCTCTGCAAGGCGTAATAGAGAGCCAGTCCAGCAACGAAGGCAATCCCAATATTAATGATGGCAATGCCCGCAGTAACCAGCATCACATAGATGTCTTCCTTCTTTCTTCTGATATCCCACACGATAGAAGCGAGCTCCAGCCCGGCAAAGAACAGGATAACACCCACTATTGCTGCAGGAATCATATTGAAGAGTAGAGCTACCGACTGGCTGAAGAACAGACCAAGCACTAGGAGAATGACACCCAGCATCACCAATGCACCGCCGGTTCTGGCTCCGAACCTCACATGACCAGCCATACCTCCGGCGCCATGGCAAACCGGTATCCCCCTCATGAGTAAGCTGACAATATTTATCAACCCGTGGTCTAAAGCAATCTTCTTCACTGTTATCGGCCTATCCGGGAAGAGTTCATTGTTTTCTGCCACAGTGCCCAGAACTGCGTTACCCAAAGTCAGCGGGACTTGAGGCACGCCAAGCACAAGTGCTCCCATAACCAAGTCGTGCCAGCTAATCTGGCCGAAAACTAGCTGCGGCAATTTGAAGTGCACAGATATTTGCTTTAACTGACTGACTAAATCGGGATCGAGAATTAACGAAGTTACGACCCCCATACACAATAAGACCAGCATCGCCGGCAGACGTTTGCTTGCCAATAGCAGGAAAGCAATTACTATAGCAATTACCGCGATCACCCACTGATCGCTCATCATCTTCAGTCCCTGAATAACAAAGTTGAGCCCCAGGCCGAGCATAATGCCTCGCATGACGGGCTTGCCTATTATCTTGTTCAAGAAATCTGCTGCGCCGGACAAAGCCAGCACTATCCATGCCACAGCGGTGAAAAGACCCGAGCCCCAAATCATCCCCGGTGAGATATTTTCGGGATTAGCGATAGCTGCGGCACCTATGGCTTTCATTGGTTGTATCGGTACCGGTGTTTTGAAATACAGACCGACGAAAATCTTAAGCAGTCCCAGTGATACCAATATGCCTACTGGATCAAGCTTGTTGACAACAATATAGCCGACGACAAAGGGGATGAGTGTGCCCAGGTCACCAAATGCCCCGGCAAGCTCGGTGGCGTTATAGACATTACCGCCAAAAACAGCTTTACGTATCTTGCCGAATACCTTAGCTGGCAAATTCGTTTCCTTCGCCCACAAGCGGGTTTATGCTATCAACTCCGGATTGCTTGTCTTCGAACCATCCATTTATCTCCCGACTTTCCTGCAATTGTTACGGCACAAACTCTCTTTAAGCGGTGATCCCACGCTTAGCGAGTCTGCTACCAGCTTGCGGTAATGCTCCAGGGCTTCCAGGTTGACAAAGTAATGGGTGTAATAGCCACGCCTTTCCCCCCTGACCAGCCCGATTACTTTGAGTACACGCAGATGTTGAGAGACGTTGGACTGGGTTACCCCCAAAACACTGGCTAAGGTACTGACACACAGGGCATTCGGATCATGCTGGCGGCTGAGCAGCCTCAAAAGTTTAAGTCGGGTCGGATCAGCAAGGGCGCTGAATACTGCTGCCAGCTCAACAGTGTTTTCTTGAATAAAGTCTGAGGTTTGCATATTATGTATAAGTACACACTAATATAGTTATATAATGCACACGAAGGGCTGACGTGTCAAGGTCGCCAGAAGGGATTTCTTACACTCGATGCGTTACACTACCCGACCCGGCATCGAGATTGACAGCGGAAAATACGATATGTACAATAAGAACAATTGGGAAGAAAATGGATGGTACTGCAGAGCATCATTTGATGAACCTGATCAATGATTCTGCGTCTCGGTTTGTGTAAGCAGGCACGTGTCTGTCGAGTGTATCCCTTCAATACGAGAAAAACCATACGGAATGCCGCTAAGGCTTTATAATAATGGAGAGCAAGCTAAAAAAGTTTATTGAAGTATGTTATAATAAATTCGTTAAGAGAGAATGTGCATGTTTTTTTCCCCAACAACTAGGTGAGGATGACGTTCAGAGTGTTTAGACTCCGCTAAGGTGAGCCCCCCATCTGGCAGTTATAATAGAAAGATGAATGGAGGATATCTGTGAGTACACCCGGCGTTCTGGCACTGCAAATTTTCATTATTGCGTCCTATTTGTACATCGTCTGCGCTTACTCATATAGGCTGATCAAGTATATCAGAATGCCAGTACACTTAAGATGGGAGATTTATCCGGTTCCCCATGAGAAGGGGAGTAAATATGGGGGTTCCTACTTTGAAGAACTGGAGTGGTGGAAGAAGACCGAACGAAAAAGCACGCTTAAAGACATTGTTTATATGATAAAGGACTACTTCTTTTTTGTGCAATATTTTAGTCGTAACAGAAAGTACTGGTTTGTGTTGTATCCCTGGCATGTTTCGTTCTATTTAATTGTCGCTTTTCACGTTTTGATTGCTTTCAGTGCTCTGGGTCTAATCCTGGGGCTTACCGTATCCGCTGACTCAATTGATGTCCTGGGAAAGGTCCTGTATTACATGGCTCTGGTAACCGGGATTAGTGGCTTCATACTTGGTTGTCTCGGTAGTATCGGCATGCTCATAAGCAGGCTAACCGATGCAGACCTGAAAAAGTTTGCCAACCCCCGGCTTTATTTCAGCTATATATTTTACTTTGCAGTGTTCCTCAGCGGGCTGATAGTCTGGATTGTCTATGACCCCACTTTCGCAGACTACAGGGAGTTCTACAAGAGCGTAGCCACTTTCCACGACATAAATCTTGCCCCATCGTTAGTTATCCACGCTGTTCTCTTTGCCCTGTTCCTGGTTTACATGACATTCACCAAGGCTTCGCATTATGTAACCAAGATTGTCATCTTCTTCGCCACACGCTGGAACGATGTTCCAAATCGCAGGGGAAGTAAGATGGAGCAGAAAATACAAGAACGTCTTGACCACGCTGTGAGTTGGTCGGCTCCCCATATCCAGACTGGGAAGAAATGGAGTGAGGTAGCAGTAGAACCACCATCTTCAGATAAGAAGGATAAAGCGAAATGAAACAGAAAATAACAGAGAAAATAACAACAGGGCATCTGGGCAAACCATGCGAACAACTGGTTGATATTAAAGCTGGAAGTCTGATGGCACTTCCTTATCCCTACGATGGCACGAATGACCACTCAACTATAGCGCAGCTTAAAGAGGATCAGAGAAAGAGATATGAAGCATCGCTTGACGGAGTTCTAGCCATTGGTATACCCAAGCCAGCGAGTCCAGCGGAGGAGAAAGAGCTGGTCGCGAAATTCCTGTCAGGACTGAGCAAACTCCTCGATAAGAATGATAACTGGACCTTCCTGCAACCCCTTAAGTTCTCTCTGGAATACTGCGCCAGGTGTCAGACCTGTAACGAAGCGTGCCCGATATTCCTATCCAGTGGTAAACAGGAAATATACCGCCCTACTTACCGGTCAGAGGTGTTGCGGCAGATTGTAGATAAATATCTGCATGGACAGAGCAAGTTCTCCAACTGGTTTATGGGAAACAACGTGGAACTCAATTGGACTACGATTTCCAGATTAGCTGAACTGTCTTACAGATGTACTATATGTCGCAGGTGTACACAGGCCTGTCCCGTAGGCATTGACAATGGACTAATAACCCACGAGCTTAGAAAGTTATTTAGCCAGGAAATGGGCATTGCTGCCAAAGAACTCCACGAGTTGGGCTCGGTGCAACACCTGAAAGTGGGCTCCAGCACAGGTATGAAGCCAAGTGCGTTTATGGATATTAAGAAGTTCATGGAGGAGGAGATTGGGGATAAGACAGGCAAGAAGATAGAAATACCCGTCGATAAAAAGGGAGCGGATATTTTGCTTGTCCACAATGCTGGAGAATTTCTATCGTGGCCCGAGAATCCGGAAGCCTTCGCCATCATCTTCGATGCCGCCGGGCTTAATTGGACGCTGTCCAGCGAACTTGTTGGTTACGACGCAGTCAACTATGGGGTATGGTACGATGACGTCCAATTCAGCAGGGTAGCGATTAAACACGCTCAAATCGCCAAGGAACTTAAGGTAAATAAAATCGTCGTGGGGGAATGTGGACACGCTCATAAAGCGCTCATAGTCATCGCAGACAGGGTATTAACTGGGGATTTGAACATTCCCAGAGAGAGTTGTATGCCTTTGCTGGAAGAAATAGTGTTCAGCGGAAAGCTTAAGTTAGACCCCATGAGGAATAACTTCCCTGTTACGTTGCATGACCCGTGCAACTATGTCAGGCTAATGGGAGTCGTCGAACCCCAGAGAAGAATCATTAGGAAGCTCTGTCCTCAGTTCAGGGAAATGCAGCCGCACGGCGTGGAGAACTACTGCTGCGGTGGCGGAAGTGGTTTCGCTATCATGCAATCCATGAATTTTCCTAGCTGGAGGTCAGTCATATCGGGAAGGATGAAACTGAAGCAGACTCTTGATGCTTTTCAGGATGTTATCAGCCCTGAGGTCAGGAAATATGTATGCTCACCTTGTTCAAACTGCAAGGGTCAGTATAGAGACCTGTTCAACTCCTTCAAAGTAGGGGAAAAATGCGGCATCGAATATACTGGTCTGGTTGAATTGATAGTGAATGCGATGGTGGATACTAAAGAACCATTCCTGCAGGTTGATTAAAATTGCAGTGAAACTTGTGTCTCGTAAGATTTATCGTTCCCAGAGAGCGTAGTGTTATTCCTTGTCCTTATGTTTTCTTAGAAAATCTTCTATTTCTTTAATAATATCTTCTTCTAATGGCTTGCTTATCTGGTGTTCCCCTTTTCCGTAGTCTTCCTCAAGCCTTTTCACATAACTTTCAAGCTCTGGTTTTTGCCTGATAGAGTTGCTTACCTGTGCATACAGGTCTTCACCGGCTTTTCGGAGGTCTTCAAAATCAATGGCTATATTCAACATCTTAGTCAGCCTGCTGAGCATGCTGTAGCAGACTTTGGCATTCGGCACTTGAACATAATAAGGAATATGCCCCCACAAGCTCACTGCCTTGATGCCCCTCTCCCTAGCAGCCACAACGAGCCATGTGTGTATACTAGATGGTCCTTTATAATCTGTGAATCCTACTCCATATTCTGTCATCTCGGCTTTCAAGCTCTCGTCACTGATTACTGCCGTAAGAATCGGCTCAATACTATGGGGCACGTTATCATAGGATCCACCTATTGTATAGAGCCGCTCTATACCGTAGTCCTGGGCAAAGTCTAGGACCAGGTCAATATACTCCTTCCATCTTAATTCAGGTTCCGTGCCCAGCGATATTACCAGGTCATGAGCTGCTTTTTCATCCTTGTGGAACCAGAATAGGGTTGACGGAAGGCTTAGCGTTCTTACCATGCCATCCTTTACATCAGCTAGCGGTCGTCCCGACTCAATACCCTGGGAATGAAACAAGTGGAACTTATCGGGTTTTATCTCAGCCAATTTTTTAAAATGAAGCCTGTCCTTCAGTTCACCAACAACGCCGGATGAAACCATTCCTGCATTCGCCCAACCTTCAAATCCCATAATTAAATTGGGCCGAACAAGATTTGGTCTCCCGTATGTGATCAGGCTTCGCCTATCCGGAAGTTCAATCCCGGTCATGGCCGCACCTTGAGCTCCCTCATCCAAACGAATTCCAGGGGTGCGGTGTTTCCTCCTCTTTCTGAGAAAGCGCAGACAATTGAGTCGATCAAATAACATGCTACCCGCTGTCAATACCGCATCTTTGCATTTGGAGTCGTTGATATCAGCAGGAGATTCCGTCGCAATTTAATAGGGGAACGGTAATAATATAGGACATCTACGCTAGGTTTCTAATATGCGCAACCGCGTTAGCCAGTCCTTCATTTCCAACTGCGGTACACCGAAGATTCTTGCCATCTTTGCGAGATCTTTGACTTCGGGCCAAAGCCCGTATACAAAGTTCCTGGGCATGAGAATACTTGCGGCGAAATAGTCAGCCAGTCGTTCGCTTACCTTTCTATAACGCTCACCTGCTTGCTTGAATGCAAGTCCAGAGTTGCCGCAAATAATATGGAAACCCTCGTGGAAGGCTGTAAAGTTTGTTACCTCAGGCGATGTATTCGAGTTGAGGTGTATAACCCACTCTTTATCCACTAGCCAGGTACATCCAAGGAAGCGTTTCAACGGCACAGGCCGAATCTCAATAAGGCGATGCTGGTCGAACAGGCTGATTATGTCTAACGGAACTGGTGGTTTACTTACCCCGGCCAGTTCAATATATTTATTTGCCAGGTCGTCAATTTCACTAAGCACACGGCAACAGCAGCCCGTATAGGCGAAAGAACAACCCTCAAGGTACATCATAGGGTAGTTGCGGTCGCTATCGAACTGCCCCTTCTTAGCCTCAGGACACAAATCACTTGTTCGGCAAACACACTCAGTTTCGTGCGGGCAGTATTTACCTGACCACAGTTGGGCAAGGGTAGGCATTTGCCTCCTCGGCTCAACTGACTTGCTCACGCCGCCTTCTCCTACGATATATGAGGTCTTCAATCATGGTTATCATGTCATCATCGAGTTCATCCGGGTATTTTTCCCGAGCGTATTCACCGAACTCTGGCAGTGAATCAGCGCCATCCTTGTGCAGAGGTTTCAAGTGCCCCGCCAGGGCGAGAATATGCTCTACAG
>Ga0154665_173_pt5 | contig 13424 bp, 9 predicted proteins | sample Rifle2008BG13ft_FD_116094 | JGI IMG/M metagenome (GOLD analysis project Ga0154665, IMG submission 116094) | Chloroflexi bacterium RBG_13_48_17
CAGGAGGATTGGTAACCCAGTGAGCCTCCATTGCCGCCGCCTTAGCCGGCTGGTGTTTGATTACGGTAAGCCCCGAGGCATCCCCCAAGAAAATCTGAAGCGGCGCCACTACTATTCCGATAATAACCATAATTTTGAACGCCTTTAAGAAAAAAACGACGTTCCGATTCCTGAGAATATACCAGGCGCAGATGCCACCCACAAAAAAAAGTGTAGTCTCGATACTGGCCACCCAGATATGCGTAAAGGCGACCGGCAGGTCAGGATTGAATGTCGCTTGCAGGTAGTTGGTGATGGCAATCTTCCCACCTTCCAGGCTCACCCCGGCAGGAGTCTGCATCCATGAATTGGCAGCCATAATCCAGAATGCCGATAGAGAAGCGCCAAAGGCCACCATTATATTTGAGAACAAGTGCATTCGCCTGGACACGCGATTCCAGCCGAATATAAACACCGCCAGAAAAGCGGCTTCCAGCGCAAAAGACATTGAGGCTTCAAAAGCCAGTAGATTGCCAACTATGTTTCCGGTGGCTGCAGAAAAGCGTGACCAGTTGGTGCCAAATTGAAACTCAAGCGGCACACCGCTGGCCACTCCAATCCCAAAGGTAAGAATAAAGAGTATTGACCAGAAGCGCACCTGCCGGTAGTACATCTCGTCCCCGGTTCTAAGCCACATAATTTCCATTACTACCATAAATAAACTTAATCCAATGCTAAGCAGAGGCCACAACATATGGAAGATGGTGGTGACCGCGAACTGGGCACGGGCTACATCGACTGCAGCGTATTCCATTCTTGATTATCCCGGGAAGGCGGCGTTCAGGATTTGCATACCAAGCAGTGCTAGCACCACGCTGCAGGCTACGCCTCCCGCAGCCAGAGCCACAGCCACTGAAATCAGCAGGGTGCTGCCCAAGCCTCCCAGCCAGACGAGCAAGACCAACGCCACCGCGAGGACAAAGAAAAGGCTCCCCCAAAGCATTTTCGTCTTCAAAATATGCGAATGGCCTAACCGTCTAAAGCGAATCTTGCCGTCTATTAATCCAACCAGGAAAGCTATGAGAACCAGCAGAGGAAGGAACAACGCCATGACCTTGGTGGTGCAGATTAAAAGTTCTTCCGCCGGTCCGGAGAAAAAGAATATGGCGATGGTAAACACTAAAACGGCTACCGCAAATGAAGTCGGGAAATGCACCGCAATCGGATGTAAATGGAAGCTGATAATTCTACGTCGTGATTCTGCCATGGGGTCGGTGTATGGCTCGAACATATCCCGTGGGACACCGCAGGCAGGACATTTATCTCCCAACTTCTCCTCGGCCATAATGTAGCCGCAAGCTTTACACCGAATCAATTTCTTCACTTCTGTCCCTCCTGCTCTGATTTCAGTGTAGCATTCATACAAGCCACGGACAATAGGTTTATTATTAAATTTTTATAAAGTTTTTATACGATGACCAGCTTGATAGTATTACCTGGCACTACCTGCCGATACGCAGGCATGTTATGTGTCGCTACCATTTATGCCGAGAAGTAAAAATTTTGCCCTGAATAGCACCAATCTGATAGCGAAAATTATTAACTATAAGTGAAGGCCACAGAGAAGGTCGATATCTCCAGAAACGGCTTTTCTTGAGGTAGCCGGGGCTGAAATAGAGGCGCAGGCCTCCCCGGAAGATGGCGCGGTTCAGCTCCTTGTTGCTTAGATATTTGGTTCGCACATTACAGATGAACCCATTATAACGACTGAAATCATCCAGGTTCGTTATCAAGCTTTGTTTTAGCAACTGCTCACGTGTTTCTGTCTTCGGATACGGCGTCAGGCACTGCATGATAGGGTGGTCGACGCCTATATCCAGAGCGAACTGAAAGGTAGACTGAATATCCTGCCGGGTGTCATCCGGATGGGCCACTATGAATCCGCCAAACACGCATATCCCCTGCTTTTGCAGCAATGAGACAGCGCGTTGAGTATTTTTTAGAACCCCTGTCTTACCCATGGATTCTAAATTCCTGGAAATTCCGCTTTCAATTCCCAGAAACACCCAGCGGAAACCGGCTCCGCCTAACAATTCCGCCAGCTCCAAATCCGAGGCGATACCCGAAACACTTGCCTGAATAGCATACGACATCGTGTTCAGATTCTCATCGATGATAAGACTGCATAGCTGCTTGAGCCGCAGAACGTCCAGGGTAATATTATCGTCTACAAAAAAGACCCCTTCTATTCCCTTACGTTTCAGTTGATGCAGTTCCGCAGTCACTCGCTCCAGTGTGAACTTTCTGACGGAACGGCCGTACATCCTGGTGATGCTGCAAAAACGGCAGCGCATAGTGCAGCCACGTGAGGTCTCAACGCAATCAAAACGATGGCCTAAGAAACGGGCACAGTCCAAAACCCTGCAGTCACGATTCGGTGGCTTCAAGGCGTCGAGGTTTACCAGAGAAGCCGGAGGATTGTGGTGATATTTCTCGTCTCTCCGGAAAGACAGCCCGGGAATCCGGCGGAAGTCCCTTCGGCCGGAAATCAGCTCTTGTACCAAACTCGGTAAGGTGACCTCCCCTTCGCCGCGTATCAGGAAGTCGAAAAGCTCCGCTTCGGCTCCCATAGCTATTTCCTGGTACATCAGGGAACCGTGGTATCCTCCCAGAACAACTGCCACATCAGGGTTCACGCCCCGACAGATGCGCGACACCTTGCATGCGCTGGCAAACTGGAAGCTCATAGCGCTCAGCCCTACGATCTCCGGTTTAAATTCTTCCATCAATCGCTGAAGAAACCTGCCGATATGGCGATTGTGGAAGACCAGGTCGACTACTTTAACCTCGCACCCTTCCAAATTGCCGGCGATGGAGCACAACCCCAGGTTTGGTACTCGCATAACCGGGTCTAAGGCGCAGACGGTATCGGGCATAGCAATGAGCAGAACTCTCATCTCATTTTATTGTACTATAATCCGTTTGGAAACGGTGGCTGCACAGCGAATCTATTGACTATTTATCTTTTATTAAGTAGATTTACTGTATTAGTCACAATTAAAACGTGCCATATTCAAGTAAAGCATCGTCAAGTTAGTTAGTAAAACAGGCAGGCACCGAGGAGGCCAGATATGACAAAGGAGCGTTTTATTGTTATCGGTGGTGTGGCAGCTGGTATGAGTGCCGCCAGCAGGGCTAGGCGGTTAAAACCGGACATGGAAATAATGGTATTCGAGAGGACCGGTGACGTGTCCTGGGCTGCCTGCGGTATGCCTTATTTGATTGCGGATAAAGTTAAGTCAGCCAATAATCTGGTGGTCTATGATACTAAATTCTTCAAGGAACAAAGGAATATCGACGTATTTCTTCATCATGAGGCCAAACAGATATTTCCACAGCGAAAAACTGTCCTGGGCAAGAATATTGAAACAGGCGAGGAAAAAGAATATCCATACGACAAGCTACTGATTGCCACGGGAGCGCGGTCGGTAGTTCCACCAATAAAAGGTATCGACCTCAAAGGGATTTTTGCATTACGTCAGCTACAAGAAGGAGTTGCCATAAAGGAATACATCCGGCAGAACTCGCCCAAAAAGGGGCTTATTATGGGCGCCGGTTACATTGGCATGGAGATGACTGAAGCTTTCTCTGCAACAGGTATGAAGGTGACCATAGTGGAGAAGATGCCGAATATCATCGGGACATTGGATGACGAGATTACCGAAGTTGTTGAAGAAGAATTGAACAGCAACGGCGTCAAAATTATCAAATCAAACGCTATAGTTGAATTTCAAGGTGACGGCTCCGCTGTGACCGGAGCAGCTACAGATAGCGGAATGTCTATCGACGCCGACATAGCACTTATCGGCGTCGGAATACGGCCGAATTCCGAAATTGCCAAGGATGCCGGCATTGCCCTAGGACGAACCGGCGCTATAACTGTAAATGGGAGAATGGAGACGAATATCCCGGATATTTACGCTGCGGGTGACTGTGCTGAAGCGTATCATCTTGTCCTTCGAAGAAATGTATATATACCTCTTGGTACCACTGCGAATAAGCAGGGCAGAGTTGCCGGGGAGAATGCCGCCGGTGGGAACGCCTTATTTACCGGTATCGTCGGGACGGCCGTTTTCAAAACCTTCAACCTGGAGGTTGGCAGGACAGGTATTACCGAAAAAGAAGCTAAGTCTGAAGGTATTGATTACATTTCCAATGTGATTCAGCACACATCGAGGGCGTTCTATTATCCGGGAAACAGCCACATAAAGGTGAAATTGGTCGCGGATAGAAAAACAGGCTTGCTTCTTGGAGCCCAGATGGCCGGTCGAGAGGGAATCGCCAAAAGGGTGGATGTTTTCGCCACGGCAATTACTGCCAGGATGAGCGTAGGTGATGTTGGGAACCTAGACTTGGGATATGCTCCGCCGTTCGCACCCGTTTATGACCCGATTCTTGTCGCTGCCGATGAGCTACAAAAGAAGCTCAAATACAAGAAATGATATTGCCGAATGTTGACGCGATAAACACACATTGCGTTCACTTAACCATAATCTTGGCATCGATAACCCAATAACCTTCTTCTGCAGGCATTACAGTTACCGGGTTGAAATCGAGCTCGCCAATTTGCGGCAACTCTTCAACCATAGCGGAAAGCCTCAGCAGTAAATCCTCGAGGGCTTCAGTATCGCTCGGCGGCGAACCTCTGAATCCCTCAAACAACTTCGCCATCTTGATAGAAACGACCATCTCCTTGGCATCCAAATCAGTAAGCGGGTGCAACCTCAAAACTACATCTTTGACCAATTCGGCATACACTCCTCCCGAGCCGAACATTATAAGGGGTCCGAAGGAGGGGTCTTGTGTTACCCCTGCGATGGTCTCTATCCCACCTTTCACCATCTCCTGTACTATTACCCCTTGCATTTCATCTTGACGGCCAAGCCCCGCTAGTCTGGCTTTGATATCATTGAAAGCCTGTCTTACGTCGTTTTCAGAATTAAGTCCCAGCACAACTCCGCCGACATCAGTCTTATGGACAAGGCTTGATGAGTCCAGCTTGACAGCTACCGGGAAGTGGAGCTTGGAAGCTACATCTGCTGCTTCGTCGGCTGTCCTTGCCACCCCCATATTGATAAAATGTATTCCATAACAGGTTAGTAATTCATATGCCTCGGCAGCCGTAAGCCAAACGGGCTTTTGGCCACTTCTAGTCAGTGCAAGTTCGATAATCTTATGTGCCCGTTCCTTCTTCAGCCCGCTGAATCTGGGAATCTTCCCCTTAGGTTTGGTACGCGTTTCTGCGTACTCGATTGCCCTCACCAGTGCGGAGATAGCCTCTTCCGGAAACGGATAGGATGGCACAAACCGGCCTTTGGAGCCAAGTTTCGCTTTAAACCCTCTTTCACCTAGAAAGCAAGCCAATAGAGGCTTTCGTCGCCGCCAATAGATAGGTGCCACATTTCTGATGGCAGTTTCCATGGCAGTCAGTTCTGTAGCCACCGGGGGTACGAATATAGCCAGTACGGCGTCATTGTCCTCATCCTTAGCCAGTATTTCCAGCATATGGCAAAATTCCTCCGGTGTGGAGCCTGCGGTCGTGTCGAGAGGATTGTTGATGCTGATATCGCGCAAAGCAATAGATTTGAGCTTGTTTTCCGTTTCCGGAGAAAATTGCGGCAATTCGAGACCGCTGCGTGCCGAAGCATCGGCGGCAATTATCCCAGGGCCTCCGCCGTTAGTTATAATCGCCAGTCTCCTGCCCGCCGGCAGCGGCTGATTAGACAGAAGTGTAGCTACGTCAAACAGTTCTTCCATTGTATTTACCCGTATAATGCCTGCGTGGTGAAACAAGGCGTCAATAGTAACGTCAGAAGTAGCTATAGCGCCGGTGTGCGATGCCGCTGCTCGAGAGCCGGCCTGCGTACTACCGCTCTTGACCACTACTATTGGTTTCTTAGTTGAGATTCTCCGGGCAATTCGAGCAAATCTTCGGGGGTCGCCGAACGACTCAAGATAAAGCAATATAACTTCAGTCGACGGGTCATCCTCCCAATATTCCAGCAACTCATTAGATTCAACGTCTATCCTGTTGCCGGCACTGACAAAGGTTGAGATGCCCATATTCAGGTTATTGGCATGTTCGAGAATAGTCAGCCCCATGGCACCACTCTGGGACATAAAAGCGACGTTTCCGGCCGGTGGAAAAACCTGCGAAAAGGTGGCATTCATCCTTATTGAATCATTTGTATTTATAATCCCCATACAATTTGGCCCCACTACCCTCATGCTATATCTTTGGATAATATCGCGGAGTTCCTCTTCACGTAATGCCCCCTCCGGCCCTACTTCTTTGAATCCATCGGATATCACAATCAGAGCGCGCACTCCCTTCTTTCCGCACTCCTCAGTGACCTTCGATACAAGTTTGGCCGGCACCGAGATAACCGCTAGTTCAACCTTGCCGGGCACGTCCAGTACTGATGCATAAGCTTTGATTGACATTACGGAATCCGTATTGGGATTCACCGGATACACCGTTCCGGTAAATCCTGCCTGTACCATACACTGCAGGAGAAGATACCCGATCGTGCCGGGATGTCGTGACGCCCCGATTATAGCCACGGTTTGTGGCGATAATAGCGGGCGAAGTGATTCTATATTTGAGAGTTGCTTCATTCGTTCTTTCTTATTCGTAGTCTTAATTTGTTCCACACCTTGTGACATTTAACCAACCGTCTCTAGATCTGCATATGTATTCACGGGGCTATGATAAATTTAGACACTTACAGCTAATAATAATTCTAACAACCAGCCTCTGGAAAAGTTATAAAATAAGCAACGAGAAAGTTACAAAGTTATTACATTTTGAATGCTAAAAGGAATAAACAGACATCCCGGGTTACAGATGGTTTCAAAGAAGCCCCTGAAATCAATAGCAATTAAGGGCTTAACGGTAAATAAAGCGAAGAATCTTCAAATTTTCTTTGGTCGAGTTAGCAAGAAGACTGGCAGCGTAAAACAGTTGGTGAAGGACGTTGGTCAGCAAGTCATGGCTGGCCACTTCAATTCTACAAGTTTTCGAGCTAAGCATTTACGTTCAGTGGCATCACGGCAGATAGACCTGAAACCTATTATCTTGCCCTCGCTGTTACGCAGGGGTGAAACTGAATCTTCCAAATATAGTTTCTCTCCATAATTCTTGACATTTGCATGGTGGTAAGATGTCAGCGGCTCTCCAGTCCGGTATACCTTATTCCATGCCTGATATACGCTGTCTATTTCATCTTCCGGTATATAGCATCGATAGTTCATTCCGATTAACTCTTCCTTAGAGCGTCTTAGCTGACGGCAGGCGGAGTCATTAACATACGTGAAATTGCCGGAAAGGTCTACTTCATAGTAGATTTCGTCCATATCCTCCAGCACCATCCGATATCTCTCTACTGACTGCTTTAGAGCTTCCTCCTGTCTGACACGCTCGGTAATGTCACGGCCAATACACCTGAATCCCGCAACATCACCGTCCTCATTTCTTAAAAGATAAGCCGACATCTCAGCAATCGCAGTTGTACCATCCCTACGAATAGCCTGGCAACGAAGGTCTCTTACCTCCACCCTGGTTTGAAACGCCTCATCAAAAGCCTTATGTACAGCTTCATAACACTCTTCGGTTATGTGGTCTCGACATGCCGTTCCTGTCAATTCTTCTTTGGAATATCCCAGAAAGCGGCACATTGTATCATTAACGAAAATGAAGTTACCGGCAAGGTCTATCGCAAAATAGGAATCCGGTATCTGGTCCACGATAGTCCTGTGTTTCTCTTCGGCTTCCGCTGTGCTCTCTTGTAGTTGCACCTGGTTGGTTGCGATGGCCTTCTCCAGAATTAAAACCCCATTACCGTTACCCTTGCCATTACCGTTCTTCTTTACAGATTTCAACTGATAGGGGTATAGAGGATGATAATCAACACCTTCAGCCGCTTTATTCCCGGAGGTTCCATTACCATTTGTATCAGCCGCACCAAGAGAATAGCCACCCGACAAATTCTGTTCTTCCCTATACTCTACCGTTTCCGTATTTAGGGACTCATCAGGCTTCTCTTTGAGCTTCGCTTTCTTTTCCTCTGGAACAATGTAGATGTCGGTCCCGTCACAGTGAATTGATACTTTTGCCATTGTTGCCCCTCCTCTATTCTGTTTTAAGCATTTTTGCCAATTTTCACGTATATCCGCCGCTAATGTATTACTTTTGCCCTAGAACCAATATACTACCGCATATGACTTATGTAAATAGCTCAAAGGTAACTTTGCATATAGTAAAAAGGTCATATGCCCGAGAGTAAATCGTAGTGTTTTCAGGGCAAGGAGAGTACAACGTAAAACGGTGTCAGACTGGTATCAACGCCGACAAATCGTCTGCCCGGCGAACTTCCTGAGGACTAAGGCGCCGTTAACACCACCGAAACCGAAGGAGTTGGAAAGTGCCACCTCGACTGTCGCTTTCCTGGCTTCATTGGGCACGTAGTCCAGGTCACATTCAGAGTCAGGGAATTCCTGATTTATAGTTGGTGGTATAATTCCGCTGTTTATGGTAAGCAGGGAAAATATAGCTTCCACTGCACCGGCGGCCCCCCACATATGGCCGATTGCCGACTTGTTGGAACTGACGGCCAGCTTTTTTATATGTTCACCGAATACAGTCTTGATAGCTCTGGTCTCAGACAGGTCGCTGACAACAGTAGAAGTGCCGTGCGCATTAATATAATCCACCTCGTCGGGTCCTATTTCCGCATCACTTAAGGCAAGCTGTATGCATCTAGCCGGACCTTCGCCGTCGGGTGACGGAGATGTATAGTGATAGGCATCGCAATTATTCCCAAATCCTATCACTTCCCCATAAATCTTAGCGCCTCTTCTCATAGCTACGTCTAATGCTTCTAAGACCAGCACACCACTCCCCTCGCTGGTAACTAATCCGTCCCTGTCCCCGTCAAAAGGACGGCTTGCTTTAGCCGGTTCGGTGTTTCTCTTGGAGGTTAAGGCGCCTAGAAGGTCCAAAGACGCCATCATCGACGCCGTAATTGAAGCTTCGGTCCCTCCGGCTATCATGACGTCAGCTTCTCCGTGCTGAATGCACCTCAAAGCCAGTCCCACGGCGCTAGTACCAGAAGCGCAAGCCTCCGTAACAAGGTGGTGAGGCCCTTTGGCTCCGAAGCGAATAGCTATTACTCCAGCCGCCGAATTCGCCGTGGCATTCAGTATTAAAAACGGGGGCACCTTCCCTAATTCGCCTTTAGCTATGAATATATTAGCAGACTCGAAGCTGGTCCAGCCTCCAACAGCCGTTCCCATTATGACGCCGACCCGGTCCCCATTGCTTGCGTTAACCTTGATTCCCGAGTCCTCCACAGCCATTATTGCCGCTGCCAATGCGTACTGGATAAAAGGGTCGAAGCGCCGTATAAATTTGGCGTCCACGAAGTCCTCGGGGTGAAAATCCTTTATCTCCCCGGCTACCCGGCATTTTAAGGGAGTGGCATCAAACCGGGTGATTGGGCCGATACCCGACTGCCCCCGGCAAAGAGCCGCCCAGCTCTTTTCCACCCCTATACCCAATGGTGTAATCATTCCTGCCCCCGTCACCACTACTCGCCGCTTCATCGCATACCCCCTCTTATGGCTTGAACTACCCCGGCTTCAGCCGCTTTATAAGCTAAATGGATGGCATTCTTAAAAGCTTTGGCCCGACTGCGGCCATGAGCTACGACAATATTTCCGTTAATACCCAGTAAACACGCCCCACCATACTCTTTATAGTCCAACCGCCCTACCATAGTTGCTAGCTTCGTATAATGAACCAGAGCTGCACCTTCAAGGTCACGCGCAATTTCAAAGGCTTTGTCCGCAGTTAACAGATTCTGGACAGTATCCGCTAATCCCTCTATGGTTTTGATTACCACATTCCCGGTAAAGCCATCGGTAACAATCACATCGGCTTTCCCCGTTAGAATCTCCTGCCCACCTACATTGCCGACAAAATTTAGATTGGTCTTTTTTAAAAGCCGGAAACTCTCCTTAGCCAAAAGATTAGATTCAATCCTTTCTTCGCTGCCGTTCAGTAAACCGACTCGTGGCGAGTCTATACCGAGAACACCCCTGGCAAAAATAGTCGCCAGTTGGGCAAACTGAACCAGGAAATCCGGCCTGCAATCTACATTAGCCCCGACGTCAATAAGCAGTGCCGGATTAGCAGAATCGACAGGAACCACACTGCAGAGTGCCGGACGCTGTACACCTTCTATCCTTTCCAGAGTCAGAAATGCCGAGCTGACCACCGCCCCCGTATTGCCGGCGGAGACAAAAGCTGAGGCAAATCCATCGTGCACCAGCCTGGTCCCCACTACAATCGACGAGTCCGGTTTGCTGCGTACTGCCTGAACCGGAGATTCATTACAACCGATAACCTCGGTGGCCTCAACTATAGTAAGGTTTAGCTCTGCTGGATAGCGCCGAAGCAACTTCTCCAGCAAAGCTTTTCTTCCCACCAGGGCAACGTGTACCCCGTATTCCTCGGCGGCGGTAGCGGCACCTCTAACTACTTCTTGCGGAGCATAGTCGCCACCGGCGGCATCCACAGCTACTATTATCTGACCGTTAGCTCTCATTCTCCCTTAAAAACAGGCTGTCGTTTCTCGATATATGCCTTACACCCTTCCTCGAAATCCTCCGTATTTACCAGGAAATCATTCAACTTTCTCTCCAGCTTCAGCCCATCCTCCAGGGAAACATCTATTCCCTGAATCATAGCCTGCTTGGCTGCCCTCACTGCCAGCGGTGCCCGTCGACACAGCGTCTCAGCTATACCCTTAGCGGCTGGCAGCAGCTCCAAGAAAGGTACTACCTTGTTGATTAATCCTATTCGATACGCTTCCTGCGCGCTGATGGGCTTTCCGGTAAGTAGCAGCTCGGCAGCCCTGGCCAAAGGTATAATCCGTGGCAAACGCTGCGTGCCTCCCCAACCCGGTATAAGCCCAAGTGTAACCTCAGGCATTCCGAAGATGGCGTTCTCCGAAGCTATTCTCAAATCGCAGGCCAGCGCTATTTCCAGGCCACCGCCAAGGGCAGCGCCGTTTATAGCTGCAATCATCGGTTTCCACGAATTAAGTACGTCTACCAAATTTAGCGGCCCGGTATTCTCTTTTCCCGTAAATTTCTTCAACTGGGGCAGCATCGTCTGTACGTCAGCCCCGATGGAAAAGGCTTTGTTTCCGGCACCGGTAATGATGCCAACAAGCAAGTTATCATCGTTTTTGAAATCGTTAAAGGCTTTGCTCAATTCCACGGCGCTCTCCGGGTCGACGGCATTTAGCGCACCGGGACGGTTCAAAGTAAAAATGGCGACCTTGCCTTCTTTCTGATAATCAACAGCCATAAGCAGACCACTCCATTTATAACTATTTCTCAGATTGTATTGCCTTTTCCAGCAGACCCTTTATGTGCTCTCTCCGGTGCTCCGTCCACCATTTTTCGACCTGCTTTTCAATATCGACGTCACCTATATTTAGCACCGGCACTGCCGGATTGATGCGTTTAATTAAATCGGCGAGCACCTGTCCGTGCCCTATCTCTACAAACCTGGTCACTCCACTGGCTATCATATTTTCGACCGACGCCTGCCACCGGACACAACGTATGATTTGGTCAGCCAGCTCTTCTTTAATAGCTTCAGCATCAATAAGCGTATCTGCTGTGACATTAGCCATAACCGGAACCAGAGGCTCACCGAAGGTAGCTTCTGAGATGGCTCTTTTTAATCCCTCGGCCGCCGGTCGCATTAAACGGGAGTGAAATGCCCCGCTTACTTTCAGCCGGACTATCCGCCGGGCGCCCTTTATCTCAGCCAATCTTTTGAATTCTGCCAGCTTCTCCTCGGCACCGCTCACCACAATCTGTTCCGGGCAGTTAATATTGGAAATCTCAGTGTCCGCAGAACTACATATATCTCCTACAGTTTTCTCATCAAGTCCTAGCACGGCAACCATACCGCCGGGGCTTACCGTGGCAGCTTCATTCATCAGTCGTCCCCTCTCGCGAACCAAACGCACCGTTTCAGACAAACTCAGCGTACCGGCCACGACCAGTGCCGTATATTCCCCAAGGCTGTGACCTGCCACGACGTCGGGATGTGGTAAGCTGCCACCGATGATTCCTTCCGCCGCCTTCAAGCAGGCGATGCTGACTGTCAACACCGCCGGCTGAACATTTATCGTCTGCGTTAACTCATCTTCCGGCCCCTCAAAACACAGACGGGATAGGGGAAAACCTAATGTTTGGTCCACCTCATCGAAAACGTCTCTGGCTGAAGAAAATTGTGTATAGAGACGCAGTCCCATTCCAACAGCTTGAGACCCCTGACCGGGAAAAACGTAGGCTACCTTCCCCTTTTTGACCAAGTCCTCATCCTTTCGCTTTGTACTTGCCCAGACCATCGATAATCTGTTGCGCCTCTACCATGATATCCCGGATGATGGCCTTTACCGGTTTTATTTCTTTAATCAGGCCGGCTATTTGCCCGGCCATAAGCGAACCTTGTTCAATGTCACCCTGCACGACACCTAAGGATAGTTTTCCTTTACCCAGTTCTTCCAGCTCGGCCTTGGATGCTCCAGCCTTTTCCAGTGCCGTGAACTGGTACGTCAGCTTGTTCTCCAAGCAGCGCACGGGGTGACCTGTAGACACACCGGTTACTATCGTGGCCCGGTCATGAGCCTGCATAATTTGCTCCTTGAACTTTGGATGGGCAACGCATTCCTCGGAGCAAATAAAACGTGTGCCCATTTGTACACCTTGAGCACCAAGAGCCAGGGCGGCAACCAACCCGCGGCCGTCCGCGATCCCGCCGGCAGCTATCACAGGCACTTTTACGCTGCTGGCTATCTGGGGCACCAGAGCCATTGTGGTAGTTTCACCGACATGGCCACCTGATTCCATGCCCTCGGCGATAATAGCATCGGCACCCAGCCTCTCCAGGCGCCGCGCCAGAGCTACGCTGGAAACAACCGGCATCACCTTGATGCCAGCCTGTTTCAAACCGGCCAGATAGCCTCCCGGATTGCCGCCGCCGCAGGTGAGTATGCCCACCTTCTCAGCTACCACAAGCTTCAGATTGTCTGCTAAAAACGGCGACATCATCATAATATTGACGGCAAACGGCTTACCTGTCCGTTCCCTGGTCTGCCTGATTTGCCCGAGCAGCCATTCCGTTGGGGCATCGCCGCTGCCGATTACCCCCAGGCCGCCGGCATTCGATACCGCCGATACTAACTCGGCTGTTCCCAGCCAGGCCATACCACCCTGAATGATGGGATAGTCGATATCGAGCAAGTCACAAACGGCGAAGTTATTTAGCATGACCGATGACAAAGGCAATGGCGTATTTTCTG
>Ga0154665_110_pt1 | contig 12883 bp, 17 predicted proteins | sample Rifle2008BG13ft_FD_116094 | JGI IMG/M metagenome (GOLD analysis project Ga0154665, IMG submission 116094) | Chloroflexi bacterium RBG_13_48_17
CCGCCCTGTTGTTCTATTTCTTTGGCTTGCTGGTAAAGAGTGTAACCATCTACCGTGAATTGGCCTTCGGAGAAGTTCTGTACGCCATTATAATATGCCCAGTCATCCGGGTCCGGCATCTGGAGTGGAGTAGCCAATATCAATACCATCGCGATGATAAAGCCGATGACGACAATGATTCGATAGATAGTGAGGTGTTGTTTGATGTGAAGCTTATTGAAAAAGACGATACTTTTCATCTGGTATTTTATGCCACCAGTATACCAGACTATGCTTACGAATAAAAATCCGTATTCAAACCGTTTTCACTGGAAACGAGGAAGTTATGAAAAAGGGACCGCCGGACTGATAGCCCTCTGATTTTTTATTACTGATGTTTATTTTTTCTTATTGTTTGCTATGTATTTGATGGGCGGATGTTTTTTAATTGTTGCCGGGCGTACTGATGCCTCTTCGGAAATCCTGGCATCGATGAAGATAAATGGCTTGCCGACGCGCTTAACCACCAGCGGGCAATGCATGACGTTCTTGGGAATAAATATGTAACAGGGATAATTGACTTTTACTATCTTATCGCCGAGTCTCATTTCAACGTCAGCATCGAAGTCGTGGAAGTGTTGTGGTTCGCCGATAAGGTAGATCCACTGGTCGTGAGGGTGTTTGTGGGTTGGCGCACCCATCGTTTCCGGCTGGGTAATGCGCGCGAACCCCATCGCTAGGTGCGATTCGGGGATTTCAACATTTCCTAAACCGGTAATCATCGGCTCAATAATCGTATCGTGGATTGATTTCCACGGCATTAACTCAACGACGTTTGGTTCACGGACAACGTTTTTTAATTTATCAAAACTAGCTATTTTTCTTTTTGCCATTTAACCCTCCATTGATTGGTGTACTAAGTATATCATAATGCGTTTAGTAAAAGAACACGCAGGGATTTAAAGGGGGGGGAGTGGTTGTATAGTTCCGCGACGAAACCGTTCATTGCAGGGTATTATAATCTGTTTTCAACCACGCATCTTTTGATAATTCAAAGGATGCTCCAATAAATTCGATAGCTTTACCTTCCGCGTTTTTTCGCAATGAGCTGATACTTTCACCAGTTTTGTGAAAACCAAGTTTAGTCAGCAGCTTACAGGATGGTATGTTTAAAACAGCCGTCCCGGTGGTAAATTTTTCGCCCTTTAAAGTGTCAAATACGTAATTTATGATAACAACACAGGCCTCTGTTGCGTACCCTTTTTCCTGATAACTAGAAAGGAAACAATACCCCAGATTATACTCGGAACGTTTTTCACTGTTAATGGCTATGTAGCCGATAACTTTTTTATCTGTTTTTTCATATACGGCTAAAAAACTGTCTCCTTGAGAAAACCAATTGGTAATGTCTTTTACTTCTCGTTCACCGGTAGGAAAAGGATGATCATATATGGCGTATTCGGAGGCTTCTTTGTCTACAAGTACTTCCAAGAGATCGTGCCAATCATCTTGTTTGAAATTCCTAATTATCATTCTGTTAGTAGTAATGTTTATCATAGTAAGGTAAAAAGGAGTGCTGTGAGTCTGGGCAAAACTTGGCTCCCCGACAAGGATTCGAACCTTGAACCTAGCGGTTAACAGCCGCCCGCTCTACCGTTGAGCTATCGGGGAATGCGGTAATATATCCTGATAATTATCGCTTTTTCATGTTTTTTAGTCAAGTTACTGCACGCTGACCTTAAAGCTGATATAATAGTAAGATAACTGGTTTCCGGTTGTGATATAGTTGGAGGTTGAATATTGCCGTTAAATGATAGGGACTATATGAAGCCGTCCCCGCCGCCCCGCAGAAGAGTCTGGACAAGCGGAGGTTCGGGGGATATCTGGCAGAACCCCGTCTACGTGATAATAATAGTCAATTTTATTATTTTCGTTGCCGCTTTGGTCGATAGGGTAAAAATCGTGGGCAATCTTGGATTGTCCCCTTCCCTTTTTACGGAAAAACCCTGGACGATATTAACAAATATGTTCGTGCATGCCGAATTCTGGCATATATTTGGCAATATGATTACCCTGTTTTTCTTCGGGAGAGTCATCCTTCAGCTATTAGGTACGGGTAGGTTTCTCTTGCTCTATTTCATCGGCGGTATAGTGGGCAATCTTCTTTATATCTGGTTCGGTTTACCGTTCTCGATTGCTATTGGGGCTTCCGGGGCGGTATATGCTTTAGCCGGTGCCCTTGTGGTAATGATGCCGACAATGAGGGTGGCTATCTGGGGTATAATTCCCATGCCGCTCTGGGTGGCGATTCTATTGTTCTTTGTGTTATGGTCTCTGCCAAACTTCATTCCCGGAATAGCCTGGCAGGCGCATCTGGGAGGCCTGGCGGTTGGGTTGATTGCGGGGTTCTATTTCAGGAGGAAAATGCGCTTTATTTATTAACGTTGTGGTATACGTGTTGAACACGCGTTAGCTTGACTTTTACGTTCGCCGTACGTATAATACTTAAGTTACATTTTTATTTTTTTATATTAGCGTGAGTTAGATGCCCGAGTGGCGCAATGGTAGCGCAACCGATTTGTAATCGGTAGGTTGGGGGTTCGAATCCCTTCTCGGGCTGGGTTATTGCGGCGGGTTTTACCTGGAGGGATGCCGGAGCGGCCAATCGGAGCAGACTGTAAATCTGCCGCCCTAAGGGCTACGCAGGTTCGAATCCTGCTCCCTCCACCATAACTTGTACCCAAATGCGTTGTTGATATAGACAAATAGTTATGAAAATCTGTATAATAATACCGACGCCCACCTAGCTCAGTCGGTAGAGCACATTCTTGGTAAGAATGGGGTCATCGGTTCGAATCCGATGGTGGGCTCGGAATAAAGGGAGGATGAAATGGCAAAGCAGAAATTTGACAGGACAAAACCGCATGTTAATGTAGGCACGATAGGTCACGTTGACCACGGCAAGACAACGCTAACCGCCGCAATCACACTGGTGTTATCAAAGCAGAGTACGGCAACACAATTCCGCCCCTTCGATAGCATTGATAACGCCCCGGAAGAAAAAGCCAGGGGTATGACCATCGCTATCCAGCACGTCGAATATGAAACGGCAAAACGGCATTATGCTCATATTGACTGTCCCGGCCATGCCGACTTTATTAAAAATATGATCTCCGGCGCTGCCCAGATGGATGGCGCCATACTCGTCGTTAGCGCGCCGGATGGCCCTATGCCGCAGACCAGAGAGCATGTCCTATTAGCGCGTCAGGTGCTCGTTCCTTATGTAGTCGTAGCTCTAAATAAAGTTGATGCTATGGAGGATGAAGAACTACTGGAGCTGGTCGAGGTTGAAGTAAGAGAGCTGCTGACCAAGTATGAATTTCCCGGTGACAAGACTCCGATTGTAAGGGTAAGCGCGCTTAAAGCCTTGGAGTGTGGTTGTGGCAAGAAAGAGTGCCAGTGGTGCGGACCTATCCTGCAACTGATGGATGCCGTCGATGATTTTATACCGGTACCCCAGCGTATTATCGACCAGCCCTTCTTAATGCATATTGAGGATGTCTTCAGCATTAAAGGGAGGGGAACTGTGCCCACTGGCAGAGTGGAGCGCGGTAAGATTAAAGTGGGTGAAGAGGTTGATATCGTAGGGCTGCGCCATGAGCCGCGTCGTGTTGTTATAACTGGACTTGAAATGTTCCATAAAATGCTTGACCAGGCTGAAGCTGGTGATGCTATCGGCGCTTTGTTGCGAGGTGTTGAGCGTGAAGACTTAGAACGTGGTATGGTCCTGGCAGCTCCCGGCTCCATAAAACCTCACACCTATGCTGAATCCCAGGTATACGTCTTGAGTAAAGATGAAGGCGGACGGCATACGCCTTTCTTCAACGGATATAAACCCCAGTTTTACATCAGGACCACGGATGTTACCGGTACCATCGAGTTACCTGAAGGTGTAGAGATGGTTATGCCCGGTGATAATATCAATATGAAAATAAAACTTATTTACCCCGTGGCGCTAGAGATAGGTCTACGTTTCGCGATACGTGAAGGAGGAAGAACGGTAGGTGCTGGTACCATTACCCGTATCATAGAATAAAATGGCAAAAAAAGCTGATGCAAGAGGTATTATCTACCTTGCCTGTTCCGAATGCAAGGAGAGAAACTATACAACGACGAAAAACAGAAAGAACGATTCGCAGCGTCTGGAACTTAACAAGTATTGTCCCCGCTGCCGTATGCACCGGGTACATAAGGAGACCAAGTAAAACAGCGCTGTGATTAGTTCTGAAAGATATTGTAAATGACACAATCAACCGCACCTAGGCGAAAAGGCTTTAGACTCTTTGGTTATTTCGGCGAAATTATCAATGAGCTGAAAAAAGTAGTCTGGCTCAAGTGGCCGCAGGAAGTTTTATATCTTACCGGGATGGTGCTTATTGTCACCATCATCGCCGGTGTAGTCTTGGGGGCGCTTGATTTTGGTTTTTCAGAACTCGTAAGCAGGGTTTTCATGGCCGGATAGTATTTCTCCCTTCGGAAATCGAGGTCGTCATATGGTCGATATATTCAAAGTTTTTTCCAGAAATTCAGGCAGTGAGGTTATTTGTGGCGGAAAGTGAAAAACATTGGTACGTTATTCATACCTATTCCGGGCATGAAGAACGGGTTAAGAAGAACCTGGAGCAGCGCATCAAATTCATGGACTCCGGGAATGAAATAACGCAGGTAGTCATACCCACCGAGGATGAGATCGAAGTCAGGAGCGGTCGGCGCCGTACGGTAACCAAAAAAATTCTGCCCGGTTATGTGCTGGTGGAAATGAAAATGGATGAGAACAGCTGGAGTGTGGTGCGTAATACTCCGGGTGTTACCGGATTTGTGGGGAGCGGTAATACTCCCACTCCTTTACGTGAAAAGGAAGTAAGTGAAATACTGAAACAGATGGCAGCCGAGGCTCCCAAGGTCAAGGTTGGCTTCCGCAAGGGGCAAAGTGTAAGGGTTACGGATGGCCCCTTTATCGATTTTGTAGGCATAGTTGATGCCATTAACATGGAAAAAGGTAAAGTCAAGGTGCTTCTCTCCTTATTCGGCCAGGAAACGCCGGTGGAGCTTGACTTTTTGCAGATAGATAAATTGTAAGTTACCCTTCGTCATTCCCGCGTAGTCGGGAATCCATGGGGGGCTAGGGCGGATAACCTGATTCGCCTCACGACGAATAAAAAGTGAGTTATCTCGGAGAGAAGAAATGGCAAAAAAAGTTAAAGCGGTTATCAAACTACAAATACCAGCCGGGCAGGCTAATCCTGCCCCGCCGGTAGGCCCGGCTTTAGGCCAGCACGGACTGAATATCATGGCTTTCTGCAAGGAATATAACGAGCGAACGTCCAAGCAGGCAGGGTCTATTGTACCGGTAGAGATTACGGTATACGAGGACAGGACCTTCACCTTCGTTACCAGGACGCCGCCGGCCTCCGACCTGATTAAAAAAGCCCTGAATCTTGAGAAAGCAGGGGGCCGTGCCGGTCACGATATCGCCGGAACGATATCCAGGCAGAAAATCAGGGAGATTGCTGAACTCAAGTTAAAAGACCTGCATGCCAACAGCGTCGAGGCTGCTATGAGGACTATAGAAGGGGCTGCCCGGAGTATGGGAATAAAGGTGGAATAATATGGTAAAACATGGAAAGAAATATGAAGCATCGGTAACCAGGATAGATAAAGCAACGGCGTATCAACCGAAAGAAGCCATCGGGCTGGTTAAAAAGTCAGCCCCGTCTAAATTCGATGAGACGGTTGAACTTCACTTACGCATGGGACTCGACCCCCGTAATGCCGCCCAGCAATTGCGCGGAGTTGCCCTGCTGCCCCACGGGCTGGGAAAGAAAGTACGCGTCCTCGTTTTTGCACAAGGCGAAGCGGAGAGGATTGCCAGCGGCGCCGGGGCAGACTATGTCGGCGGCGACGATATGATTAAAAAAGTCGAAGAAGGCTGGGTCGATTTCGATACAGCTATCGCCGTTCCGGAAATGATGGGCAAGGTTGGTAAACTCGGTAAAATACTGGGCAGGAAGGGTCTCATGCCCAACCCGAAGTCGGGAACCGTCGTCGGTATGAATGATTTGCCCCGGGTAATCGAGGACGCCCGCAAGGGCAGGGTGGAATATAAACTGGACAAGACAGCCATTATCCATGTGCCGCTGGGCAAGGTCAGTTTTGAAGAACAAAAGCTGATGGATAACTTAACGGCGATAATGGAAGCGGTGGTCAAAGCTAAACCGGCCGGCGCCAAGGGCCAGTACGTTAAAAGTGTTTATATTACCACTACCATGGGGCCAAGTGTGAAACTGGACATTACCTCCGCCATGGCTTTAAGCGCCAGCTAGATACATTGACAACTGTCACTATATGTGCCATAATCTCTGAAATATATCAGGCAGGAGGTTAGGCATATGGCTAATATTTCAAAAGTAGTTCCGCCGGTGACAATATCCCAACATACGACAATTGTCGTTACTTGGACACCAAAACAACCGAAGCCCTTTAGTCAGATCAACCCCTTTTATTGTACCTTTGCCAACGTCGAAGTTGTCCCAGGGATGAACGTTCGTATTAAAGGGGCCGATTTTAATCCAGGAGAGACAGTCAGTTTAGATATATGCGGGAAGTGGAAACTTGGAACGGCAAAAGCCAACGAATGCCGCGCTTTCCAGGTAATTGTCCCCATACCTAATGACCCGGCGTTATATGCGTTGCAGGTGGTATCGGTAAAGGCATTAGTCAATCATGTTTGTGTAGCTTCTTGGCCGCTGGACATCGTTAAAGAGCTTCCCAAGCCGCCAAAAGGATAACAAGCGTACGTAATACCAATAATATATCTGTCAAGGGATTGAATTACCTTAGCAGGTATGATAGAATATATTATCAACTGAATATGTAATCCCGAGACAGCGGGTGTCCTTCAGGAGAAGGACTTAATAGACAAAATGCCTGCCGAGGATTAAAAGTACTGTACTAAATACAGATTTTTTAAGTCCTCGTGTTTCAGACATGAGGACTTTTAGTTTACATAAGATACATCTCCGATGAATCAAAGGAGGTATTAATAATGCCGACAAAGAAGAAAGAACAGGCAGTAGAAAGCCTGCAGGAGATTTTTTCCAAATGTAATATCGGTGTACTCACTGACTACCGTGGACTGAAAACATCAGAAATAAATGATTTGCGCAGCAAGTTGAGAGAAGCGGGTATCGATTATAAGGTGGTAAAAAATTCTCTGGCGCAAATCGCCGCTAGGAATGCTGGTATGGACCATCTGGCAGGCACTTTTGAAGGGCCGCTGGCAGTTGCCTTCGGCTACGGGGAAATCACTCAAACGGCGAAAGCACTTGCGGATTATATAAGAATCTCAAAGTCGACCTTGAGTATTAAAGCAGGCTTTTTACAGGATAGAATTTTAAGCGCCGCAGAAATGGATACCCTGGCAAGATTACCATCGAAAGAGGTATTGCTAAGCAGAGTAGTCGGCGGCATGAAGAGCCCGATTTTCGGACTGGTAAATGTTCTTGCAGGCCCCATGAGAGGAATAATGGGAGTGCTGCAAGCAAGAATACAACAATTGGAGGGACAATAAAATGGCAGATGAAGCGAAGAAAGAAGAAGTAAAAGCGGAAGAACCGGCTGCAGAAGATACCAAGAAACATAAGACTTCCAAAGCCAAGAAGTCCGGCGTGATTGATGAAATTATGACGGCGATTAAAGGCATGTCGGTGCTGGAGCTGGCGGAACTGGTAAAAGCCCTTGAAACCGAGTTTGGCGTTTCCGCGGCGGCGCCGGTTGCCATAGCTGCAGCCGCTCCTGCTGGTGAAGCAGCTCCCGCTGCTGAAGAACAGACGGAGTTTACCGTTATTCTCACGGATATCGGCGTTGCTACTAACAAGATTAACGTCATTAAAGCCGTCCGCGAGCTGACAAGTCTTGGCTTGAAAGAGTCCAAGGACCTCGTGGAAAGCGCGCCGAAACCAGTCAAGGAAGGCGTCAACAAGGACGATGCCGCCGCCGCTAAAGCAAAGCTGGAAGCTGCCGGCGCCAAAGCTGAAATAAAATAATAAACAAGATATTTATCAGGCGGGTCTATAAACGGCCCGCCTGCTTGAAAAATCCCTTTGAATAACGTATAGTAGTCACACAAACACTGCGATAAGGATGCAACTATACGATGTCTCAAGGGGATTGGCATATATTGGTGATAGTCGGCGGGATTTTTATTGTCCTGGGTATCGGTGCTGTTATCTGGGGCATTCGTGAAGAAAAGAAAATATTTGAAGCCCTTTCCGGCATGCCCGACCTTCGTGAATTCTCCTTAAAACACATCGAGAGCCCGCAGCCCGGGGCTCTCAAAATAGGGGGGTGGATTGCCGCCGGTGTAGGTGTGATTCTCCTGGTGGTGGGGATTATCTTCTGGTGTATCGGCTAGTCATCTAATAATTATCCTAGACGCTTTCAACATTACAAGCATGTTTTATTTACAGATATTCGACGGGAAAAGGGTTTGGCGTCCTGTTATTTAGAAGATTGGAGGCATGAATGGGATATTCAATCTTTGACGAGACAATGGTGGATATGCCCTGGCCGGAAATAGAAGCGGCGGCAGAAAAAGGCGCTATTGTTCTGTTACCGTTGGGCATCATTGAAGAACACGGTCCCCACATGGGACTGGCTGTGGATATGTATGCCGCTTACCTTGTCAGCCTGCTGGCGAAACATAAACTTATGACCCGCGGTATTGCCTCCCTGATTGCCCCTCCCAATTACTGGGGAGTCAGCTCCGGCACCAGCGTTTTCCCCGGCACTTTCTCTATGCGCCCGGAGACCATGAAAGCCGTCGTTTACGATATCCTTGCTTCGCTAAAAAGCTGGAAATTTACCAGGGTTTTTATCATCAACTGGCATGCCGATATTCAACATTGCCGGGCTATCATTGCTGCTCTTAAAGACGCCCGCCGTGATATAGCTATAGACGCTATCTGTATGGTGAGTGCATTCGATGTCCGCCGTTTGCGTCTGACTGGCAACGAAGATTATATCCTTGTACAACAGGCCCCGCCGCTCGTGGGCGTCGCTGAAAAATATCTGGACGTGCATGCCGGCTCGATGGAAACGGCAGTGATGGTAAAATACTTCCCGAAGCATGTAAAAACAGCGCTGGCTAAAAAGCTGAAGGCAACAAAGCTGACCTTTGACGACCTTAAAGGACTGGGCAAGAGTAATGAAGCCACCCGGCAGCTGATACCGGACGGTTATTTCGGCAATCCCGCCGGCTATGACACCGATGCGGCGGAAAAGTACATAGAAGCTTATTCAACCAATACCGCTGATGCTATTGAAGGATATTTGAAGCGCAAGTGATTTAGATGTAAAAAGGGGGTTTTTCGCTCCCTTAATTCTTTACATATACATCTTACTGGGCCCGGTAGTATAATGGAACACTGTTCTATCCACACGGAGAAAGTACAGCGCGTGCTTGAGCCCTGCCGGTATAAAAACTAGGCTTGTCTTATTGATGATATGCTTTTCATCACCCAGCCACAGCTCCGCCTCCGCACCCAGGTCATAGGGATTGTTAAGGTCGGTACCGAAGAAACCAATAACCTCATCATAATCGTGTGTATGCGACTCTGTGCCGACCTTTTTCGTCTTATCGGTAGGTTCGATGGTGATTTGGGGGCGGGGTGTAACCCATACACATTCTGTATAAAAAGACCCGGGCACATTGCTGCTGTCCATATACAGGACACGTCCGCCTTTACCTTTTGACACCGCTCCTAAATTCGGAGGACTCCAGGGGGCTTCAACTTCGGGTGGTTTCAGTTCGCTGATGATGTATTTTCCATATTTGGTCTCTGCCATGATAATTCTCTCCTTTATTCTTTGAGATATGGCAAAAAGCCCCGAATTTCTGAGGCTCTTCGCTAGTGCTTAGTGAAAATACAGGTCTCTATTTCTTTTTCAAGGCCTTGCCGCAGGGAAATTCGATGGTAAAAAATATCGGCTTGGTGATGTTACGAATGGTGAGTGAGCCTACCTCAAGATTGGCCGGAATGAACATCGCGCCGCTTCTTTTCACGATGTGTTTCTCGCCGCCGATGTAGACTTCCATTTCCGCGCAAAGGTCGCGGATATTATCGTAATTATAGGCGTAAAACCCGAAGAACCTGTCGTACGGCTGGGTATTGGCGTCCATTATCTTTTGTTCTTTAGGCCCGCCGGGGAGTAGCCACATGTTCTCGCAGCCGAACTCCGCACCCTTGACAGTTTCCTCGTCGATGTAGGCCAGGCGCCTGGTTGTCTTGGCATTGGGGTGCAGGTAGGCGGGGTATTTATAGCCGGGCTTGTCCTTGGTTACAAACATTTTTTCGTATTTTTTCGCCATTAGCGTTTCCTTTCTTTCTCTTGATTCATCCGGGACTAGACGTAAGAACCGCCGGGGCCTATTGTGTAGTGGAAGAACGAGTCATCCATGCGGAGGATTCTCAGCGGGCAATGAGTTACATTGGCCGGGATATAAACGACGAAACTCTTGGTAAAGACATACTTTTCGTCCTCTAGCCAGAACTCAACCTCGCCGCGTAAATCTTCCGGGTGGTCGAAGTCTGTCCCGAAGAATGAGAGAAGCTCCGGGAAGGGGTGCGCGTGCGGTGGAACGCCCTGGCCGCCGGGCCGCTTCGCCGCTTCTTCCATTTGCTTTTTTGTAAGGACCGGGCGCGGTCGCATGTTGGGATATTTCTGGCTCCACTGCCAGACCATTTCCGAGTAGAAAGAGCCTGGTATCACTTCAGCGTCCGTCCAGACGACGTGCTCCAAACCGCGGTGGTAGCCGTCCCATAAGCCGTCACCGATCATGTCCCTTTCCCATTCCCGGTAGGGAGGCAAGGGGATGTTTTTCTTGAGCTCGGTGCAAATGTATTTGCCGTACTTTGTTTTTGCCATGTTGCTTGTTCCTTTCTATCTATACTTAAATTATCAGCTACTCATATTATACAGGATAGCAGATTATTTTGAATCCGGATTGCGACCCGGCATCGCCTTGGCAAAGTCGCCGCAGCCCAGCATGATAGTCATTTCTATATGGGGTCGGGTGACCTTTTTCCATGTGAGAGGTCCGTGTTTCGTCCCTTTAGGCAGGAAAAGCGCCGTTGTTCTATCGAAGGAAAGGGGCTGCCCCTCCACCTCTATGCTCATTTCTCCGCCCAGTGCCTCCGGGTCGTTAGGGTCGCTGCCGATATGCATCACGATTTCATTGTAGTTGTGTGCGTGCTCAAATACATAAGGATTAGGGGTGGGGACATCATAAATCCAACTTACTTCCACATACGTATTGGAGCCGGGCACCAGGGCGTTGCTCATGTAGGTCATCGATGGTACCTGGTGGCCTTTGTGCTTGCCCACCGCCTGCACGCCGACCTCATAAACAGGTTTTCTGACTAGTAATTTATTGTAGTCTATTTTGGGCATTGTAAATCATGCTCCTTCCCGGGCAATGTTGGGGGAATGATATCAAAGAGAATGTTTATTGCCTGATTTTATACTCATTTTGAGGAGAGTGTCAATTTTATTGACTTATATTGTTAAATAACTTTAGGATAGTTAGGAACATGACAGCTAATTTGAATTTCCCAATCACAGAGGCATATTTACCGGATATGATGAAGTATATCTGCGTCCTGGCTCAAGAGTATGAGTCAAAAAAAATAACATCATGGGAATTAATGGAAAATAATGTAAGGACATTCTTTACAGCCTCTAGGCTGGCCGAAATAGAAGCTATAGCGCAGGGTTGGCATGACATGGCAACCGACATAAACGGAATAACGTTGATACATGTTGTGGCGGCGTTTGTATCTTTACTCCTGTGCCCTGAATATCAAAAAATGTCAAAAATGCAGCAAGAACTGATGAAATGGATTGTCTTCTTCCATGATTTAGCCAAGAGAATCAGGAAAAACCAGAGAGACGCGTTACACGGCTTTAAGTCGGCGGCGATGACGGTAAAAATTTTACATAAATTAGGATTTGAGGTATCTTTTACATACGACGACTTTATTGATGACTGGATTGAATTAGTAAACTCGGCGAGAATCAAACGTGAAAACCCCCCCGGCTATATCCAGGATAATAGCAAATTACCGGAAATAATCGCGGGAATAGAAAAACTGTTCGGTCACAACACACCAGCCGTCCTTATTACAAGAACAGTCCTTCTGCACTTGTCGATCAGCGTGGTGCAGGACTGGCCTGCGGATGCCCCGCTAACGCCGTTAGAAATTAAGAAATACATTGATATAGAGCTGTTGCCGCTGCTGAAGACGATGATGATTGTGGATAACGATGCTTGGGCGCTTTTTGATCAAGCTACTAAAGAGAAATATCGCCGGGAAACCGTGGAAGCATTTGAGACAATGCGTCCCGACTAGAGCTTCGTAGCTTTGATGGAAAAGACCAGCGGCAGCTTGTCGCCCTCTAAATGCCAGAAATTGTCTTTACCCTTTTTCATAAACGGAAAAACCTTAAAAAATATCATCGGATATTCATGTAAGAATTCTATTTTCAATCCTGCCTGAATCAGCCCGTTGATTATATCTCCCATACTGTGTGTCCACTCGTAAGTGCCGGGTGTAATCGTAGTAGGGTCTGCATAATCGCCTTCCGGTTCCCATTTAGTTGGTTCCGGCTTATGGAAATAGGACTGTGTGACTTTCAACTCCGTAGCCGTCCTGGAGTTATCGAAGACATTCATAAATGGGTGCCCTTCCATGATATAGAAAAACCCGCCCGGCTTAAGAAAATGAGAAATTATCTCCGCCCACCGTTTCAGGTCTGGCAGCCAGCAGAGTACGCCCCCGGATGT
>Ga0154665_160_pt1 | contig 12820 bp, 10 predicted proteins | sample Rifle2008BG13ft_FD_116094 | JGI IMG/M metagenome (GOLD analysis project Ga0154665, IMG submission 116094) | Chloroflexi bacterium RBG_13_48_17
CTTTATCATGGTCATAGAACTCCTTTATCAATCCGTTGATGGTCTGGCTATCCACCAGCGGTTGGTCACCCAGAGCAAGCATGACCCCTTGAGCTCCGCTGTGAACTGATTTCAGTCCGGCTATTATGGATGTGCTCATTCCCTGTTCATAATCCGGATTTATCACCAGCTTAACCGGCTTGGCAGCTATGGCCTTTGTCACATCTTCGGCCATATATCCCACCACCACAATAACCTCGTCTAGTACCGAACCCAGGAGATTATCAACGGCTTGCTCTACAATGGTGCTCTTTCCGAAGGGCATTAGTTGCTTCAGCTCACCCATGCGCTTTGACTGACCGGCAGCCAGGAGTATCGCTGATATCATTGTAAATACCCACTCTCAAATCCCAAGACTTCAAATCCATTCTAAATCGGTTTTTGTTAGCTCGCCACCGGCATCGCCAGTATTTGGAGTACCGGCTGGCTCAATTAGTAACACTTTGCATTCTTCTTTAGCATATGGTTTATGCTCAACTCCCTTTGGAATAACAACCATATCACCTGCTTTTAAATACAAGGACTTATCTCTTAGATCAATCTGAAAATTACCGTCAATCACAATAAATGTTTCGTCTGTTTCGGGATGCTTGTGCCAGACAAAATCGCCAAAGGACCTGGTCAATTTGAAGTGATAGTTATTCATTTGGGCAATAATCTTAGGTGAAAACCGTTCGCTGAATTTAGAAAATTTCTCTTCAAAATTAACTACTTCAATCTCCATTGTTTACCCCCACTTTGATTTCTGGCCAGTGAAATCTGTTTGGGATTTGGAATCTGGAGCTTGAGATTTACGCTAGTTCAGCTGTGCCAGCTCCTGCCTCAACCTCGCTAGCTTGTCTTTGAAACCTTGAAGCTTGCCCCGCTCCTTGTCCACAACCGCTGCCGGCGCTTTGGCCACAAAAGCTGTATCTTTCAACCTTTGCTCCAGGCGGTCGATCTCCCTCTCAATCGTACTGATTTCACCTTCCAAACGTTGCCTCTCAGCAGCCAGGTCAACCATGCCTGCCCAAGGTAAAACCACCTCGGCTTCCTTCAAAACCAGAACCAGAGCTTTCTCGTCCTTCGCTCGCCGCTGGTTGCGCCCTAATATAGCCAGCGGCCGGGCTTTGGCCAAGACCTCTATAGCCTCAGATTTCGAAGCTATAGCCGCCTGAAACTCATCGGTATAGACACGGGCCTCAATCCATTTGCTTGCAGCCACCTTATGTTCAGCCCGCGCATTGCGTATGGAGCGAACAATTTCTATAACTGACTCCATCACCTGCTCAGTCTTAGTATCGATAAACTTTTTATCGGTAACAGGGTACGGTGCAATGATGATGGAATCTGAACCAAGGCTACCTTCAGGCAAACGCTGTTTCAAATCCTGCCATAGTTCCTCGGTGATAAACGGCATAAAGGGATGCAGAAGGCGGAGCGTCGCCTCCAAGACAAAAGCCAGTACAGGTAAAGGTGAAAAATCTGAATGGGACAGGCGAATTTTGGCCATTTCAATGTACCAATCGCAAAACTCACCCCAGAAAAAGTCATGGATTTGCCTCTCAGCCTCACCAAACTGGAAATTAGACATCAACTCATCCACACTTAAAACAAGGTGATTAAGCCGGCTCAGAATCCAGCGGTCTTCAGTAGACTCTACACGCTTTGCCTCTAAATGCACCAACACACCACTTTCTATCGGCTTTGCCTCAAGGCTTTGAAAGATAAACCTGGCAGCATTCCACATCTTGTTAGCAAAATTACGCCCGGCCTCCAATCGGTGTGGTCCAAGATTGATATCATTTCCCGGAGAGGTGCCGGTAGTTACGGCAAAACGGAGGGCATCAGTGCCATATTCCTCTATGGCGTCGGTAGGATTCATGACATTCCCCCGCATCTTGCTCATCTTCTCGCCCTTTTCGTCACGAATCAGCCCATGGAGGTATACGGTATGGAAGGGAATATCACCTGTATCTTCCAAGCCCATCATAATCATACGGGCAACCCAAAAAAATAATATATCATACCCCGTTTCCATAACCGATGTGGGGTAGAAATACCTCAAGTCCTCTGTATCCTCTGGCCAGCCCAAAGTCGAATGTGTCCAAAGTGCCGAGCTAAACCACGTATCCAGCACGTCAGGGTCCTGAACGATATCCTTGGAGCTGCAATGACTGCATGCCGAAGGCTCATCAATAGCCACCGTCAGTTCACCGCATTTCCGGCAATACCACACCGGAATTCGATGTCCCCACCATAACTGCCGGCTGATACACCAGTCACGTATATTCTCCATCCAGTTGAGGTAAACTTTGGTAAAGCGCTCCGGGACTATAGCAATCCGTCCATCGGTGACAGCCTTGGTTGCTGCCTCAGCTAGCGGTGCTACCTTTACAAACCACTGTTTACTAACCTCAGGTTCCACCATCGTTTGACAACGACCACAGTGGCCGACTGAATGATGGTGTTGCTCAATCTTCTCCAGCAATCCGGCTTTCTCAAAGTCCGCTAATACCTTCTGCCGGCAGACAAAGCGGTCAAGCCCGGCATAAGGGCCAGCCTGCTCGTTCATGGTGGCATCGGGATTCAATATCCTTATTATCGGCAAATGCTGCCGCTCCGACATTTCGAAGTCCACCGGGTCATGGCCCGGGGTAATCTTGACGGCACCGGTGCCGAATGACGGGTCGACGGCGCTGTCAGCGATAACAGGAATCACCCTGCCTATAATCGGTAGAACAACTTTTTCGCCCACCAGAGTCTTGAAACGCTTGTCATCGGGATTCACTGCTACTGCAGTATCACCGAGATAGGTCTCGGGACGAGTAGTCGCCACGGTGACATAGCCGTCAACATCAGCCAACGGATAGCGAAGATAATAGAGATTGCCGGTTATGTCTTTATGCTGGACTTCCAAATCAGAAAGTGCCGTCTGACAGCGGGGACACCAGTTTATAATCCGCTCTCCTCGATAAATCAGCCCTTTATCATACAGACGGACAAAGGCCGTCCGTACCGCCCGGCTGGGCCCCTCATCAAGGGTAAACCGCTCCCTGGTCCAATCACAGGAAGCCCCCAACCTCTGATGCTGATATGTAATCGACTGCCGTGACTTCTTCACCCATTCCCAGACGCGCTCAATGAACTTTTCTCTACCCAGCTTGTGCCGGTCAAGCCCCTCACCCGCCAGCTTCTGCTCTACTATCACCTGGGTAGCAATGCCAGCGTGGTCGACCCCGGGCAGCCACAGGGCCGACTCACCCTTCATCCGGTGCCACCGAATCATTATGTCTTCCAGCGCAACCACCAGTGCATGCCCCAGGTGGAGCTCGCCGGTGACATTGGGCGGCGGCATGATGATGACGAAAGGCTTCTTTCTGCGGTCTATTTTGGGAGTAAAGTAGCCATGCTCCATCCAGAAGCGATACCACTTCTTCTCGACTTCAGCCGGCTCATAAGCCTTTGCAATTTCAGACATATCAAATAACCACAGCTATAAAGTAATGCGACCCCTCAGGGTCGCCCACCACACTACCTCCAAAACCACAAACTATACAACTATTTCTTGCCCAAAAACTGGGCTACCCTATCCAGAATTCTATCCGCTACTTCCCTCTTGGACAAAAGAGGTAATTCCTCAATTTTGCCTTTACGGCCGATTATCACTACCTGATTAGTATCTGCACCGATGCCGCTAACCTTAGACATAATGTCGTTGGCAATGATAAGGTCAAGCCGCTTATCCTGGAGCTTCTTCCTGGCGTTGGACACTAAATCTTCACTTTCGGCTGCAAAACCAACACGCAGGAACTTTCCTTTCACCTCTCCAAGAATATCGGGTGTCCTCTCCAATTCCAGCGTCAAGCTGGAAGCTCGCTCCCGCTTAATCTTGTTCTTAGAGCTCTTCTTGGGACGGTAATCGGCCACTGCTGCTGCCATAATTAAAGCATCAGCTTTAGTCACAGCCTTCTTTACCGCCTCATACATCTCCTGAGCCGTGCCGACATTCACTATATCCATGCCGATTGGTTTGGGGAGAAAAGCCGGTGCACTAACCAGCGTTACCTGAGCGCCGCGGTCTCTGGCGGCTTCAGCCAGCGCATAACCCATCTTTCCCGATGAGCGATTAGTCAAACACCGAACCGGGTCAACCGGCTCCTGAGTACCGCCGGCAGTTACTACAATCCGCTTGCCAGCCAGGTCACCGCTTCTGCCTAACACCTGATAAATAGTGCCTAGAACCTCATTTACATCGACCAGGCGCCCCAGTCCTACCCTGCCTGAGGCGAGCCGACCATAAGCAGGACCGATTACAGTGAAACCACGAGCCTTCAGCTTAGTCAGATTATCCTGAGTCACCGGGTTCTCATACATAGCCGCATGCATTGCCGGAGCTAAGACAACTGGTGCCTTTGTCGCCAGCACAATACAACAGAGCATATCATCGGCAATACCGGCAGCTATCTTGGCAATAATGTTCGCTGTAGCCGGAGCTATAACCACCACATCAGCAGCCTCGGCCAAAGCTACGTGCTCCACACTGTATTCAGAGGCTAATTCAAACATACTAGTGACCACAGGCCTACCAGTAATGTTACGGAAAGTTAACGGTGTTATAAACTCGATAGCTGCCTCAGTCATAATAACCTCAACTTTAGCCCCCACCTGAGTCAGCTGGCTGGCCAATTCAGCAGCCTTATAAGCAGCGATGCTGCCGGTTACCCCCAATACTACGGTCTTATCCTTCATATCCATATACTAATCCTTGACCTTATTCATTTCATAAATCAGGCGCAAGCCTATGAGGGTCAAGTCAGGATTGACCACCTCTATTACCGGTGTTTCCCGAGCTAGAAGCTCAGCATAGCCTCCGGTAGCCACCACCTTCGCTTTACCCCCCATCTCTTGTTGAATCCGTGTCACTATGCCTTCAATTAACCCGGCATAACCAAAGACTATCCCTGACTGCATAGCCGCCACGGTATTCCTGCCCACAGCCCGTTTAGGATGAGCCAATTCCACCCGAGGCAGTGCCGCAGTCCGGGTGAACAGAGCCTCAGTGGCAATAGCAATACCCGGTGCAATAGCTCCACCCAAATAATCCCCATCTTCAGAAACAGCATCAAAAGTAGTGGCAGTGCCTAGGTCAATAACAATCACCGAACCGCCGTACATCTGGTGAGCCGCCACCGCATTCACTACCCTGTCAGCGCCAACTTCCCTAGGGTTATCAAGGCAAATTTTTACCCCCGTCTTAACCCCAGACTCCACAACCAAAGGTGAAACTTTTAGATATCGGCGGCAGACTTCTTCAAAAACACCTACCAATGTAGGAACAACGCTACATAGTATTGCACCGGTGATCTTGGAAACATCGATATTATGGCGGTCAAAAAGATTAAGCAGCAGGCTGGCATATTCATCGGGCATACGATGAACTCCAGTGGCTACTTTCCACGTGCCTTTCAACTTGGTACCATCAAAAACACCTATATTAATGTTAGTATTGCCAATATCAACAGTTAATAGCATTAAACTCACCAAACTTCAAGATGTCTCTACTTGTTTAAGTCTCATAATTACCTTAGGCAAAACCGGCAAAAGATCACTAGCCAACATACCTGCATCTCCCATCTTTCGCCTCACTACCTCACCAGCCTCACTATGAAGATAGACGCCACAAGCCGCAGCATCGAAAAGAGATAAGCCTTGCGCCGCCAATCCGGCAATTGTACCGGTAAGAACATCACCAGTGCCTGCCGAGGCTAATCCCGGATTAGCTACCTGGCTGATTCGAGCCCGACCATCAGACGCTGCCACAACAGTGTATGCCCCCTTAAGCACCACTACCTTTCGCCACTTCATAGCTGCCTTCCGAGTAATCTCCAAACGCTGTTTTTGCACCTCCTCTACCGAAACTCCAACAAGCCTGGCCATCTCACCAGGATGTGGCGTAAGTATAGCATCCTGATTTAGCTTCTGCCACCAATTTGGCAGCTGAGCCAAAGTATTAAGCACATCAGCATCAAGAACCAGGGATAAAGAGGAACCTCGTGTTAAACCAAAGAGAGCAGACTTGATAAATTCTACAACCTGCGTTTTTTGACCCAATCCACACCCCATAAGCAAAACTTCGTAGCCGGGCAACAACTCTTTTAGAACAGACGTTGCCTTAGAAGCGATTATCCCGGCTTCGCTCTCCGGGAGTGGGGCATAAGTTACTTCAGTCAGCTTCGCCGCTAAGATCGGTTGAAGGCTTGAAGCAGTAGATAGGGTTACCAAGCCAGCTCCCACCCTAGCCGCCCCCATGCAAGCAAGATAAGCAGCTCCGATATAGTTAATCGAGCCAGCAACTACCAGCACTTTGCCAAAGCTCCCCTTATTGGCACCAAGAGGACGTTCAGGCAGCACTGATTTAGCCCAATCTCCAGTGATTAGCTCGGTCGGGATATTTTCAGCCAGGTCTGGCGGTATGCCGATATCGGCTACAATGACCTTACCGGCTCTTCCGGCACCTGGAAAGCTAAATAAGCCAGGCTTGGGATAACCCAGAGTAACAGTGGCATCGGCATAGATACAACTCGGGTCAACATCTCCGGTATCGGAATCAAGTCCTGAAGGCATATCTACGGCAATAACCAGGAGGTTGGAATTTGCTTGCTTAGACTTTATCACTCTGGTCAGCACTTTCTTAAACACACCATCAACAGCTCTACTTCTACCCGTACCGAAGACAGCATCAATCACTACTTCGGAGGAACCTAAGAGGCTGTCCAATCTAGCGAAATTCTTATCCTGGTCAGCTTGGATAGTGATTATATCGTGCTCTTGAGCTAGCGCCAGGTTCTTGTCACCGGCTAGGCGCTGGCTACACAAATAAAGACTAACCTCAGCCCCCCAATCATCAAGGTAACGTCCTGTCACCAGTCCATCACCACCATTATTACCCGGACCAACTATGACCAGGACATGCTTGCCTATTACGCCACCAATAAGCTTCTTCGTCTCCTCGGCTACAGCCCGCCCGGCGTTCTCCATCAATACTTCAGTGGTTAAACCGATACCCGCAGCACTGCGGTCAATCTCTCGCATTTGCTCCGCAGTAACAACTTTCATAATTTCAAACCACCTCCCTACATTTTACTTTTGCGCCGTGAACGTCTCCAACTCTCGGCTCATTGCTTGCCAATGTGTTCCCCGCCAGTAGATACGATGACAGGACGGACATTCCATATACAAATTATGAGTCTTAAAGACATGAGACGGGACTAAATCACGCACCTCGTTTTTATTCCTCTCCACCAGGCTTTGATTGCACTCGAGGCAGATAGAGAATGGCCTAAACTGGTAATCTAAACCTAAAGTTTCAGCAATTTGCCGCAATTGAGCCTTTGGTTCATCATCTTTGATTAGGATAGCCTTAAGTCTGCCACTGGTCACCAGCCGCCGTCTCATAATTTGCGTATCCTTAGTCAAAATCACCCTATTTTGCGCCAAGGCAACTTTGACCATCTTGCCATCATCTTCCTCATTGAAAAGCAGGGCATCGTATCCCATTATCCTCAACCACTTCGCCAGCTTGCCAACATTATTGTCAACGATAAATTTAATCTCCACTTATTCAACCCAGTTGCTAAATCACCTTAAGAGGATTGAAATCAATGCCATAGTCATAGGCATCAATACCTTCTTTTCGCTTCAAATAACCTACAACGACATAAGTTAAAGGTGTAGCTATTACTTCGTAGACAGACTTCACCAGCCAATGGCTTAAGATCATAATGCCCAGCACAGAAAGTGGCAACACACCTAAAAAGGCTATGGTCAGAAACACCACGGTATCGATACCCTGCCCCATCAGAGTAGAACCGATAGTTCTAGTCCACAGCCACCGCCCCTTGGTCAGCATCTTCATCCTGGCCAAGACGAAGGAATTGGTAAATTCCCCAACCAGGTAAGCCAAAAAGGAGGCTACTAAAAAACGAGGGGTATTACCTAAAATGCGCTCATAAGCTGTTTGCGCCTCGAACACCGAAGCCGAAGGTAATTTCCCGCTGACCCAGATAGCCAACACCACAACTAAATTACATAAAAAGCCCAGCCAGATTACACGCCGTGCCTGCTGATAGCCATAAACCTCGGTGAGAATATCACCGATGATATAGCTAAGAGGGAAAATTATTATCGCCGCCGGTAGGATTATGCCGCCGATGCTTATCTGCTTAACAACTATAATGTTGGCCGTGATGAGACAGGTGATAAAAAGAGCAACTACTACTACAAATCTATGAGAAACTGTCATGGCGAAAGCCTTTGCACCCAAGCCAACCCTAAATCCAATGTCTGCGGCGGAAAAACCAGAGCATACCTGCAATAATGCCAACCATAATCAAAAGTAATATCAAAAAAGTCAAAAAACTGACCCCTGGCGAACCCGATATCCCACCGGGCAAATGCACGTTCATGCCATAAATACTGGCAAGTAACATAGGTGGCGTCATAATCGCCATAACAATGGTCAACACCCGCATTACCTCTTGGATTCGATGTGAGGTCAGCCAGTTACTCGTATCAGCTAATCCATCGACCACTTCTTTGCAGTCTTCCAGGCCATCCCAAATCTTACGTACATGGTCGGCAATATCGCCAAAATATATGTCCTGGTCTTCTTTCAAAAAAGGATATTCTTCCTTCTCCAACATCTCAACTACGCTGACTTGAGGGTGAATAACGCGACGGAAAGAAATAAGGTCCCGTCGAATCATCATGATTTCATTCACCGTTTCTGGAACCGGCCTGGCAAAAATAAGGTCTTCCAATTTTTCGGCGTTGTCTACCACTTTATCTAAAATCGGGAAACAATAATTAACTAATCTATCCAATATATGATAAAGGAGAAAGCCCGAACTGCGACTCATATAGGCGGTGCATATTCCCTCATCAACATGGCACTCATTAAAAAATTTAGCCAAAGGCTTCAAATCACCCGACTTATGAACGGTAACCACATAAGTCTCGCCGATGAATATATCCACCTCACTAGGCGTGGTCACACGATTCTCCTTATTGTACACAGGAAAATGAAGCACGATGAAAAGGTGGTCTGGATACTTATCAATTTTGGGACGTTGGACGCGGCTCAAAACGTCGTCTAGATTGAGTATATGAAAGTTGAAGTTCTGAGCTAAATAATCCACATCTTGCTTGGTCGGCTTTTCAATATAAATCCAGGTTAACTTGCCACAAGTAATTGAATTCATATTAGAAGTCCGCTCTTCATTTATCAACGGCATTGACATGTCGACACCTAAATTCAAGAATTTCATCCTATTTTACCACAATTCGAGGTCAACGGAGAGAAATGAACTGAAAATGATTATGCCCTCAGTATACACTCGAACTTGCTTTGCAAAGAGCAAAAGGTTATATTCTTACTAATAGCCATGAGTAAGCTAGAAATTGGCAAAATCAGAGGATTGCAGCAGATTTCGACATCTGAAGGAATCTTCATAATCTGCGCCATGGACCATAGAGGCTCCCTCAAGACTATGATCGAAAAGGAGCAGCTTGATGATTATGTTGATTATCAGGAAATTGTTGAACACAAGCTGGAATTATGTGCTGCTTTAGCCCCCCACGCCAGCGCCGTTTTGCTGGACCCGAATTTCGGTGCCGCCCAGTGTATCTCTAGCGGAGTCCTACCCGGACACATTGGCTTATTGGTCAGCATCGAAGCTACTGGCTACGAAAACACTACACTAGGACGAATAACCACCTTACTCAATGGCTGGAGCATAGAAAAAATCAAACGCATGGGTGCCTCAGCAGCCAAGCTTCTGGTCTATTACCGGCCAGATTTGACTGAAGTTGCCAATACCCAATTAAAGACAATAAAGACAGTGGCAGAAGAATGCCTAAAGCATGATGTGCCTTTCCTTGTTGAACCGAAAACATATCCAACTAAAGGAGAGGATACCGGAACACCTGAATTCGCTGCTCGTAAACCAGGCTTGGTGATTGAAACAGCCCGCCAGATTTCGTCTCTACCAATTGATGTACTTAAAGCAGAGTTTCCCGCCAACCTGAAATATGAAACAAACAGAGCAAAACTTCTACAGTTCTGCCGACAGTTAGACGAGGCTTCCCAAGTTCCCTGGGTTATCTTGAGCGCAGGCGTGGATTATGAAACATTTCGAAGGGAAGTGGAAATCGCTTGCCAGGCAGGCGCTTCCGGATTCCTTGGCGGGCGCGCCATCTGGCAAGAAGCCATACATTTTACAAACAAAAAGGAACGAGTAAAATTCTTATCAACAACTGCCGCTGACAGGCTAAAGGAGCTAGCTGAGATAGCTACAAAATATGCGTCTCCCTGGTACCGCAAACTCAACATTGATGCCCATGAATTAGCTGCGGTTCCAGAGAACTGGTATATGAAGTACTGAAAGGTAGAATGTCTTTCGATATCACATATAATCCATACCGCAGGACGAAAATAGTCTGCACTATCGGGCCGAATACCAGCTCAGCCTCGATGATAAAAAAGTTGCTTCAAGCCGGTATGGATGTAGCTAGAATCAATTTCTCTCACGGCACTCGTAAGGAACACACGAGCTACATAAAAACTCTTCGACAGGCAGCTAAGCAAGCCGGTGTACCACTAGCTATAATGCAAGACTTGCCTGGGCCCAAAAATAGAACCGGCAAATTGAAGAAAGGCAGCATTGAACTTAAAGAAAACGCCGATATCATCCTTACCACCAAAGAAATTCTAGGAGATGAACACAGGGTATCCATAGACTTGCCCTACCTGCCAAGCATCGTCAAGCCCGGCGATACGATATTCCTCGATGATGGCGCCATAGAGTTGAAAGTATCAGCCATAAACAAAACTGAAGTCAGCTGCCAGGTAGTAACTGGTGGTAAGCTTGGCGAGGACAATGGTATAAATATCCCAGGCATAAACTGGGACACCCCTGTAACCAACGAAGAAGATCGGGACCACCTTTTGTTCGGCCTGAAACATGATGTAGATTTCATAGCTTTATCTTTTGTTAGAGAAGCCGATGACGTTATCAAGGTTAAAAACTTTCTCCGAAAAAGGAAAAAGACTACAGCGCTTATTGCAAAAATTGAGAGGAGCGAAGCTCTGAACAATTTGGATGAAATACTGGAAGCAGCTGATGGCGCTATGGTCGCCCGCGGTGACCTTGGCATTGAAATTCCCATACAAAGGGTGCCCATAGTTCAAAAGGAAATCATTCGAAAGTGCAACCACCTGGGGAAACCGGTTATCGTAGCTACTCAGATATTAGAGTCAATGGTAAATGCACCTCGACCTACCCGAGCTGAAGTCACCGATGTAGCCAACGCTATCTTTGATGGCGCTGACGCTCTCATGCTGTCAGAAGAAACCGCCATCGGCAGCTACCCTGTAGAAGCTGTGGAGATGATGTCACAAATTGCTTTAGAGGCAGAGGCAGCCTTACCATACGAGGAGATTATGATTAACAAAGGCAAATATCTCCAACCTCAGACTGACGATGCCATCAGCTACGCTGCCTGTCATACTGCCCATCAACTGGGGGCAGCAGCAATCATCGCCTTCACTTCGTCGGGAAGCACTGCAAGGCGTGTGGCTAAATACCGACCCAAAATGCCAATTTTAGCTATCACCCCAAGCCAAGTAACCCAGAGACAATTGTCGTTATCCTGGGGAGTACGCGCTTTTCAAATTCCTGAACCCTCAAAAATAGCCATGCTATTTACCAGAGGAGCCAGAGTAGCTAAACGAACTGGATTAGCTAAGGACGGCGATTTGGTCGTCATCACCGGAGGCGTACCTATAGGCATTTCCGGCAGCACCAATCTACTGAAAGTGGAAAAAATAAAATGATTGCCACGGTGACTTTGAATCCGAGTTTGGACAAAACGGTTACCGTGGAGGAATTGGTGGTAGATGAAGCCAATCGTTGGAATAGCTCACGCCGAGACCCCGGTGGCAAAGGAATCAACGTCTCCCGGGTCATTCACGAGCTTGGCAGTGAAACAATAGCCTACGGCTTCATAGGCGGCTTCGACGGTGAAGCACTAAAGCATCTTCTTCGACAACAGGGAGTTCCCTTCGGCTTCACGCCCATAAAGGGGGAAATAAGGAGCAACTTCATCATTACTGATTTGAAGACTCGCCGCCAAACTAGAATCGATGCTCCGGGGCCACATATTTCCAAAAGCGAACTTAGTAAATTGATAGAGAAAATAACACGAATAAAAACAAAACCTGATTTCCTGGTACTCGCCGGCAGCGTTCCTCCAGGAATACCCGCTGACATCTACAAACAAATAATAAAAAGGGCTAAAGAGAGAGGCATAAAAACCGTGCTCGATTCGGATAATAAATGGCTGAAAGAGGGAATAAAGGCCAAGCCGTATGTCATTAAACCAAATGTCCACGAAGCTGAGGAGTTGCTCGAAATACAGCTAAGAGATGAAGCATCAATTATCCGGGCAGCTAAGGCTCTGGTTAGCAAAGGCATCGAGGTTGTGGCAATTTCCCGAGCCAAAAAGGGGCTCATAGTTGCCACCAAGGAAAAGCTTATAAAAGTGACACCTCCTCAAGTAGAGGTACGTAGCACGGTAGGTGCCGGTGACTCAGCTGTCGCTGGACTGGTACTAAAACTAAGCCAGGGACATAGGATTGAGGAGGCATCTCAATGGGCAGCAGCAGCAGGAACAGCAGCCACCTTAACCCCAGGTACCGAGCTTTGCCGCCGGGAGGACGTGGAAAGGCTTCTTCCTCAAG
>Ga0154665_102_pt1 | contig 12330 bp, 9 predicted proteins | sample Rifle2008BG13ft_FD_116094 | JGI IMG/M metagenome (GOLD analysis project Ga0154665, IMG submission 116094) | Chloroflexi bacterium RBG_13_48_17
GAATTCCCGGACCCTAATCTAATGGAGGAAATCGTGGGAGTCCATTTCCCTGACATCAGGGATAATTTACTTAGTCAGGCGCTAACGACATTCTATTCATTGAGAAAAATAGATGACTTTCGTAAGAAACCGTCGACAAGCGAACTCATAGATTGGATTCGCGTTCTTATAGCCAGCAGCACGCCGGATAAGTCGATAGCCACCGAGATTCCCTTCGCGGGCACTCTATTGAAGAAAGAAACTGACTATGCCTACTTTGTAAATACCTTGATGAAGAAAAAACAGACCACAAAGGCCCCGGACAACTAAATTCAATTCGCTGTCAAGCAGGCATCTGCATGTTCACCAGCTTTTTTTACACGCTAAGAGAAAGAAAGGTACCGGTTTCAGTCACGGAGTGGATGACCCTCATGGAAGCCCTATCCAGAGGTTATATTTCCAGTCTGAATGATTTCTATTATCTCGCCCGAGCTATACTGGTCAAAAGCGAGGCTTACTTTGACCACTACGATGTTGCCTTCCAGGAGTACTTCAAAGGTATCAAAGGCCCGTCTCAAATCTCAGAGGAAATTCTCAACTGGCTCAAGGACCCCTTCAACAGGCTTCTCTTAAGCGAAGAGGAGAGGGCATTACTGGATAGAATGGATTTAGATGAGCTGCTTGAGGAGCTTGAGAAAAGGCTTCGCGAACAGACAGAGCAACATGACGGAGGCGACTACTGGATTGGCAGAGGAGGCACTTCACCTTTCGGACATTCCGGGCAGCATCCCTCAGGCTTCAGAATGGGCGGCGGAGGTGGCGGCAGAAGTGCCATTCAAATCGCCGAGCAAAGGCAATTCCGTAACTACCGCCACGATGTCACGCTAGATATACGCCAAATCGAAGTCGCCTTAAAAGGTCTGCGGCAATTCAATCGAACCGGACCGGAGGACGAGCTAGACCTGGATAAGACTATCGATGCCACCGCCAAGAACGCCGGTGACATAGAGATGATCTGGAGAAGAAGCAGAAAGAATAAGGTTAAGCTGCTGCTTCTTATGGACGTCGGAGGCTCGATGGACCCTTTCGCTCATCTGTGCAGCCTGCTCTTCTCGGCAGCTCACCGAAGTTCGCACTTCAAGGACTTTCAATATTATTACTTCCACAACTGCGTCTACGACTACGTTTACAAAGACATCGAGCGCCGGGACACAACAACTATTGACCACTTGCTTCAGAGTATAGAACCAGATTATAAGGTGATACTAGTGGGAGATGCCTGGATGGCACCATCGGAGCTAAATAGCGTTTACGGCGCCATTTACTATTATGAAAGAAATCATAGGCCAGGGATAGGCCGCCTTAAGCAAATCTCTGACCATTTCAGCCACTGCGTCTGGTTAAACCCTGAGTCAACGACTTACTGGAATGAGCCCACCGTTGCCATGATTAGAAAAGTCTTCCCCATGTATGAGTTGACCATCGAAGGTCTCCAGCAGGCGGTTAAAAAACTGATAGTTAAGCGTTGATAGCCCTTCGTTAAGCGGCGCGACGGGACTCAATCGATTAACGGTTGCACATAAATGTAACCGATGCTCCAATCCAAAACGTGTTATCTAATCAATTATCTTGCTGGTCCACCTGTAGACAATGGAGAAAGTTGCAGGTATAATCACCCCCGTGTCTCGGCAGCCTAAGCCATTAATCACCCAGAAAAAAATCAATCAGGCTGTAGCCAAGCTAGCGGCCGAAATCAGGCGAGATTATCGGGGCAAGCAACCACTACTCATCGGCATCCTTAAGGGGTCCTTCGTTTTTATGGCTGACCTGGTTCGTGAGCTTGACCTGCCGATAGAGGTGGACTTCGTTAAGCTCTCCAGCTATGGCGCAGGCACCAGGACTTCCGGAAAGGTCAAAGTAGTGCATGGATTAAAGTCCAAAATAAAAGGCCGGGATGTATTGATAATCGAAGACATAGTTGATACCGGACTGACTGTTACGTTTGTTATGGATTATTTGGGGAAGAAAAAACCTGCCTCTTTAAAGCTGTGCGCCCTGGTTGATAAGCCATCACAACATAAAGTCCCAGTAACAATTGATTACCTCGGTTTCACCGTACCCGATAAGTTTGTGGTAGGCTATGGCATCGACTGGAATGAGAAATTTCGTCACCTGCGGGATATATGTTTCATAGACTAACAGCTCACTACCAACTTCTCCTGACATCGGGAGTGGTGGAAGTGCGCCGACAGGCCTAAAGGTTTATCCCTACAATTCTATCTTTAATAAACTGATTTGTGGAAAGAACGAATATGAGTTTAGCTAAACTAATTTCAATTGCCCGCGGAGATGCTCCAGCGGATTTGCTGCTTAAGAACGCGAAAATAATAAATACTTTCGTCGGCATAATAGAAGAGGGCAATGTGGCAATTTACGGCGATAGAATTGCCGGAATCGGTAACTATGTTAAAGCTAAAGAGACGATTGATATAAGAGGTGGCTATCTGGCTCCAGGATTAATTGATGGCCATACTCATATAGAAAGCTCAATGCTCCATCCTGCCCACTATGCACAAGCCGTAATCCCTAGAGGGACTTCTACGGTGGTTACGGACCTGCATGAAATAACTAACGTGGCTGGATTTGACGGTATTAAATTTGTAATGGACTGGGCAAAGAAGCTGCCTTTAGACATATTCTTAATGGCACCGTCATGCGTACCGGCAACACATATGGAAACCAGTGGCGCCCAAATCACCGCTCAAGCGATTGAGAAGGCTTTAAAATTACCAAATGTCATCGGATTGGGCGAAATGATGAATTTCCCTGGCGTCATAAACAGTAACAGAGAGGTTCTCAAAAAGATAGCCGCTGCCCGGGGCAAAATCATTGATGGTCATGCACCCGGCGTGACCAATAAACATTTGAATTCCTATATTGCCGCCGGTATCTACTCGGACCACGAATCAACTTCCACGGAAGAAGGCAGAGAAAAGCTAAGACGCGGGATGCATCTCATGATACGCGAGGGCTCTTCCGAAAAAAATCTGGAGGCTCTTCTGCCCCTGGTGAACGACAAAACTTATAAGCGATGCTTTTTCGTCGTCGATGACCGAAGTTGCTCCGATTTGCTTCGCGAAGGCGATATAGACGCGGTTGTCAGAAAAGCAATTCAAAAGGGCCTGGAACCGATACGGGCTATACAAATGGCAACTATAAATACCGCTGAATATTTCAGGCTCTACGACCGGGGAGGTATCGCCCCCGGATACGTAGCCAACCTGGTAACCTTCACCGACCTCCCGCGACTGAATGCAGATATGGTCTTCTACAAAGGCCGCCTGGTAGCTAAAAAGGGTAAATACCTCGGACCTATGCTAAAAGACTTGGGCGTGGAGCTAGCCGATACTGTTCGCATCAAACCTTTTAATACAGAAGCGCTGAAATTAACTTCGAGCGGGAGAAGCCTTCCGGTTATCGAAATAGTCCCGGGCCAGATATTGACCAAGAAAAGAATCGAAAGGGTGAAAACTACGGATGGAGTAGTGGTGCCGGACGTGGATGAAGATGTATTAAAGCTGGTGGTCGTCGAAAGGCACAAGGCAAGTGGCCGTATTGGTTTAGGTCTGGTTAAAGGCTTCGGTTTAAAACGAGGTGCGTTAGCCTCTTCTATCGCCCACGACTCCCACAATATAGTTGCAGTCGGCACCAACGACCCTGACATTTTCACGTCAATAAAAGAAATAGAAAGACTGAAAGGCGGGTTAGTGGTATGCATAGACGGTAAAATAGCGGCGGCTTTACCTCTACCTATCGCCGGGCTGCTTTCACCTGAGCCTCTGGAAGCGGTTGTGAGAAAATTTAATAATGTGGAAAAAACGGCGTCTACGCTTGGAAACGTCCCGCCGGCTGTGTTTGCGCTTCTTTCTTTCATAGCTTTACCTGTAATACCTGAGCTCAGATTAACTGACATGGGATTGGTAGATGTAATAGAATTCAAGTTAATTAAAACCTTGTGAAAATCCGCCCATTCCATGGGTCTCGGACTAACTGAAAATAACGGAGGTCTAGGTAATGAAAAAAACAAGACTTTGTGAACTACTTGGTATTGACTACCCGATAATTCAGGGCGGAATGGTATGGATTGCCAATGCCGAATTGGCTGCGGCAGTATCCAATGCTGGCGGTTTGGGCTTAATCAGTCCCACTGCAGGAATGAGCTATAATAGCGACCAGGTTGAAAATCTAAAGAAGCAAATAGAGATAGCCAGAGGTCTAACGTCTAAACCATTCGGGGTCAATTTGCCCATATTAAACAATCCCCAGATTGAAGCGCTCGTCGACATGGTCATTAAGGCCGAAGTCAAAGTCGCGGTGACAGCAGCCGGCAATCCGGCCCTGTACACCAGCCGCTTCAAAGAAGCCGGGATAAAAGTCCTTCATCTGATAGCGGCTGTGAGACATGCCCAAAGTGCAGAAAAACGAGGTGTCGATGCAGTTATCGCTGAAGGCTACGAGGCCGGCGGTCACAACGGCCTGGACGAACTGACCACCCTGACTCTGGTGCCTCAGGTGGCGGACGCGGTGTCAATTCCGGTAGTGGCCGCCGGAGGCATCGCTGATGCCAGGGGGGTAGTTGCCGCACTGGCATTAGGGGCCGACGGTGTTCAGATGGGCACGCGTTTTGTCGCCACTCGTGAGTGTGCTGCCCACCAGAATTTCAAAGATGCCGTAGTGAAAGCGAGTGATACCGATACGGCAATCACAGGCAGGAAACTTGGACCAACCAGGATACTGAAAAACGAGCTGGCCACCAAACTTTTAGAGATGGAGGCTGCTGGCGCTTCGGCTGAAGAGTTGCTGGCCTTCATTGGGAGTGGTAGGTCACGGACGGGACAGTTTGAAGGCGACCTTGCTAAGGGTGAAGCTTATTGTGGCTCCATAGCCGGTATGATTAAGGAAATAAAAAGCGTCGCTGAGGTAATTCAAGATATCGTTGATAACTACGATAAGGTACTGGCCCGTTTGAGATAAAAGAGATCATTAAAAACGGCTTTACGCCGGAAACCTGATGCAATTCTAACAGATAACGAAATATGGATAATTGTAAACTCAGAAGGTACGCAAAACTATTGCTGTTTTGTAACTACAGATAAGCAGGGTCAGCCGGCTTTTTCTGCCCTGGCTCGGGTGCTCCGCGCCAAGACTCTGATAGCCTCCATCAAATCCTGACGCCGGCAATCTTTGGTCAGATACCAGCTGGCACCAGCCTCAAGCGCAGCTCCTACATAATCACCGTAGACCGTGAGAAACAGAATTTTAACGTCAGGTAGGCTTCGCTTTATGCGCCGTGTTGCCTCAGTGCCATCCATGCCCGGCATGTGGGCGTCCATCAAAATAATATCTGGATTCAATTTTTCCGCTTTGGCTACTGCCTCCAGACCATCCGCAGCCTCACCAATCACACCTATATCAGCCTGGGGTTCAAGTATACTCTTCAGCCCCTCTCTTACTACTTCATTATCATCGACTATAAGCACTCTAATCTTTTCCATTCTATCTCCTGTGTCGGGCCTTGAATCTTCTATATGTTATTCTAAGTTTACCGCCTCAATCAGATTATACAATCAGTAGTGTGGCTGGTTTCGACTGAGTAAAAAGACGGAGCTAAAATCTCCATCTTTTTATTGATATCCAGTAGTACTTTAGTATGATTTCTAAAGGCGGATTATACCCTTCTTTAAAGCTTGAGTTACCGCTTCGGTACGGTCATTCACTCCCAGTTTTTGAAAAATATTTGTGATATGCGTTTTAACCGTACTCTGGGCAATGTTAAGCTCCGCGCTAATCTCTTTATTTGCCGCACCCTTGGCCATGAGGCATAATACTTCCAGCTCTCGTCCGGAAAGCTCCTCGCCAGATGGTGTCCGACGGGACAGTTGGGAGAACCGGTCAAGCAGCTTTGATGCCACTACCGGCTGGATAAGTGACTCTCCCCGATAAACAGACCTTATAGCTTTAAACAAATCCTCTCTCGGGGCATCTTTAAGGAGATAAGCCCGCGCGCCAGCTTCTATTCCGCTAAATATATAGTCGTCATCGCTGTAAGTGGTCAGGATAATAAATTTGATATCAGGCATTGTCGGGCGAATCTGCCTTATAGCCTCGACGCCGTCCATTTCCGGCATCCGAAGGTCCATCAGCACTACGTCGGGGCTTAATTCCTTTGCCTTATTCACTGCTTCCACTCCGTCCTTAGCTTCACCAATCACCTTAAAGTCACCCTCCCGGCTCAGCATGGAAATCAATCCTTCTCTTACCACCGGATGGTCATCAGCAATTAAAATCTTTATAGCTTCCACTACGAAACCTCCTTGCCGGTAGGAATAACTATCTTCACCAGCGTCCCTTTGCCTCTCTGGCTTTGCACTTCAAAAGTGCCCCCCAAGCCACGGGCCCGTTCCCGCATACTTATCAAACCGAAAGTATCTCTTTTCTTCACACTTTTATCTCCATCACCAGATATTTTCGGTTTGAAGCCAATGCCATTGTCTCGAACATCCAGCTCCGCTGCCGATTCACCAAAAGTTAGATTCACTTCAACAGCAGTAGCTTTGGCATGCTTTCTCACATTAGTCATGGACTCCTGAAAAATGCGAAGAATTCCTGCTTCCAGCTCAGGCGACAAGTCACGCCTATCACCTAAAACATTGAACTTCACGCTCACCCCTGTGCTCTGGCTGAATCTCTCTACTTCTTGTTTAATCGCATCAGCCAACGGCCGCTGCTCCAGAGCCTGAGGGCGTAAGTTCCATACCGAGCGCCTGGCCTCAGCCAGGCTTTTTCTAGCCAGGTTTCGAGCCTGGTTCAAATGGCGCTGTAACGCCGGCAAATCACTGCCCAATGCTTGTTCTGCCGCTTCAAGCTGCAAAATGATGCCGCTGAATCCTTGTGCCAGCGTGTCATGAATCTCCCTGGCCATTCGGTTACGTTCCTCCATTACTGCCATTTGACGTGTTTCATCATATAGACGTGCATTATCAATAGCCACCGCCAGCTGGTCAGCCAGTGTCTGGGCAGTATATAAGTCAGCTTCACCAAAAGCGTCTACGTCGGTGCTCTCAATATCGAGAACTCCGATAACATTGTTTCCCATCTTCACCGGCACAGCAAGCTCTGACCTGGTATCCCTCAGCGCCTCCACGGCACGATATCGTGGGTTCTCACTTACATCATTGGCTAAAATAGGTTCCCCTGTCTGGGCTACCCAGCCAACAATGCTTTCCTCATCCACCTCCAAAGGTACCCCGATAGGTATAACGCTTTTCTGCCCGCTCAAACACAGCGCTTTGAGTGCCAGTGAGCCGGAGGAGGGTTCTAACAAATATATATTGACATTATAGTAATGAAAGGTCTCACGAAGTAAGTTGCCTACATACGGGAGAAGCTCATCTAGTTTAACAATAGAACTAATCTTACGGCTAACTTCGTTGACGGTACGAAGTTGCTCTGCTCTCTGACGTTCCTGCGCAGTCCTTTCGGCAACCTTCTGCTCCAGACCCGTATAAGATTCTTTCAGTGCCTTAGCCATATCGTTGAATTGTTCGGCTAACTGCTGAATTTCATCTCCGGTCTCGGCTTTAATGTTATAGTCGAGTTCGCCCTTAGCTATGACTTCGGCGCCTTTAGTTAGCGCCAGTATCGGTCGGGTAATAGCTCCCGATAATAAAAATATGCCCCCCGTAGCCAATAGAATGATCAAGCCGAAAAAGCCGGTAAAAATCCACTGTGCTTGCTGCAGCTGCTTATCAATATATTCGTTGGTCGCCTGAACGGTGGAGGTAATATGTGCCTCTAGCTCTTCGGCTGGGGCTGAGTACTCGTCGATGTAGGTGGCTGCAGCTGCTATCAGATTCGTACCTTCAACTGGTATACAATGCATATATTTCGCCCTGACCTCCCCTTTCGGGTCCGCCCAGTCATAATAGCCTGAGGCTTCGCCTTTAAAACTTCTCTCTACGATAGAGGCGAAAGATACAGGTTCACCACCCACTTTAAGCAAGTTAACGCCCACCAGCTTGGGGTCCACACCGAAATAGACTGTGCCGGTAGTATCGTAGACCATCGTAGAACCGGTTTGTCCGACACGCTGTACTGCTATTTCTCGTAGTTCGGTATTCGCCTTCAGTTCGGAAACGCCTAAGTATGGATGATACTTAATGAAAAGACTTATCTCATCGGCAACATAAAACGCGCGCCGCTGTATTAGAGTCCGCCCCAAGTCCTCCAAAGCAGAAATGCTCTGACGTGCAACCTCTTCTGACATGTTCGTGCTATTCTGTTTGACCAGAGAGCTGACCTGAGATATGGTACTAAACGCCAGCCAGCTTATAACACCCAGCGAGATTAAAGACAAAGCCAAAAAAAAGATAAGAATTTTAGACCTTATGCCGAGCCGTATCTTCATTTTACTTTCCGGCCAAACTCTCATTCTACTTACCTACCTCCAAAGTCTCTTCTGCTCTTTGCTCTGCTTGCCATATCAACTTTTCTCCATATTCAATTAGAACTTTCTGGCGCTCTTCCCGTATTTTTTTAGTCTCCAGGTATCTTTTTAGAGCTTCAATTGGGCTTAATCCCTGGCTGGTCAGTTCACCCAGCCTGAGACGTGTCTCCTGCCTTACCTCCTTGGCCACCATGGCATAATGAGCCGCCTTGAGAGCCTTGTTTATCTCTATTTCCCGAATATTAGCCTCCAGAGCAGCGGGCAGGCAAATGTGCACTCTAACTATAGCATCTTCGACAGCTGCATTCCTCTGAGCAATAGCCTTCAAAACAGTACCGGTCGGGTCTGTATCTTCAAGAGCGATGTCCACCGTAACAGTCACGAAGCGCCGGGCATTAACTTTATGGAATTCATAAGTTACGCGCTTCTCTTTACTTCTAGTCTCGACATCGACCACGTAGAAACCTTTATCTTCATCTTCGTCGCCGAAGTCGAAACGCTCCAGACTGCCGGCATAAACTACGGGTGGATTTTGAAGTAAAACTTGGTGCCGGTGAATATGTCCCAAAGCCACGTAGTCAAAGACAGGCAGAGCCACATTTCCCAGGAGTAAAACGGGGTCCCTCCCCACCACCATACTCCTCTCCGAGCCGGGTTTGGCTGTCGATACCGCTACGTGGGCAACCAGCAATGACGGCAAGCCCGGGTCAAGCTCTGAAATAAGGCCTAACAGCCGGCGAGTCATCATTTCCTGAAGTCGGTCATTCGCCTGCTCTATGCTTAGATTTTTCGCTTCTTCTCGACTCAATAATGCGCTTCGCTTCAACCAGGGCAAAGCCACTATCTGAACACTACCCTGTCTGGTCGGAACATTATAAATATCCGGTCGGTTACCAACATGAATATGGCTGACAGATAATGTATCGAAAATCTCTACAGCGTTAGCTCGACCAATTGCGTTGGGCAGGTCATGATTGCCTACTAATAGGAAGACGGGGATTCCGCTTTCTGATAGTCGTCTAAGCCGTTTAGCAAATTCTCGCTGTTGAGTCTGGGATGGGTCACGGTTCTTGTAGGCGTCTCCACAAAATAGAACCAGGTCGACATCATTGCTAACCGCATATTCCACCACCTCGTCCAGCGCCTTCAGGACATCTAGCAACCTCGTCGATAATCCCGTAGCCGGGTCTACACCACCATAAGTCTCCATGCCCAGATGGAGGTCAGCAAAATGAAGAATCTTCATTTTTCCACAGCATCAGACGTTCTAGTTGCCCACAGAGGCTGCGTGTCAAAAGCTTCACCACTTAACTTAGCCTGCAAAGTTTTAACTGACTCTTTTATCGGCAATCTAATCTGAGCCAGGCTATCACGCTCTCGAATGGTAATCTGATTATCCTCTAGCGACTTAAAATCCACAGTAACGCAGAAGGGAGTACCGACTTCGTCCTGACGTCGATAACGCCGACCAATGCTCTGGGCATCATCATATTGCGTTACAAAATGGCGACGAAGTTCGGCATAGACCTCTCTGGCTAGCGGCGCCAGCTTCTCATTTCTGCTCAACGGCAAAACAGCCACTTTGATTGGAGCCAGTTCACGGTGAAGACGTAAAACCACTCTGGTTTCCCCATCAGCTATATCCTCATCATAAGCATCTACGAGAAACGCCAGTAGTGAACGGTCAACGCCTGCCGAAGGCTCAATAACATAGGGCATATAACGCTCACCGGAATCTTCATCGAAATAACTCAAATTCTTACCGCTGTGTTTAGCATGTTGCACCAGGTCAAAGTCACCCCTGTTGGCTATGCCCTCCAGCTCAGCCCAACCCATGGGGAAAAGATATTCAACATCATAGCAACCCTTGGCATAATGGGCTAGTTCCTCATCACAATGCTGGCGAAGACGCAGATTATCCTGTTTGATTCCAAGCTTTAAGTACCAATTAAAGCGCTCCTTCACCCAATAGTTGAACCAATCCTCATCGGTTCCCGGCTTAACGAAGAACTCAATCTCCATCTGCTCAAACTCTCTAGTTCTGAAAATAAAATTACCAGTCGTGATTTCGTTGCGGAAGGACTTGCCTATTTGCGCAATACCAAAAGGCAGCTTTTTTCTGGACGTAGCCAGTACATTGTCGAAGTTAACGAAAATGCCCTGAGCCGTCTCCGGTCGCAGATAAACGACACTGGCCTCATCTTCCACCGGACCCATAAAAGTCTTGAACATTAAATTGAATTGCTTCGGCTCCGTCAGAGCGCCGCCGCAATCGGGACATACACTTCCAGTTATATCGGTAGCTCGCCGTCTAAGGTGACAGGACTTACATTCAACCAACGGGTCGGAAAAGTTCTCCACATGGCCACTGGCGACCCACGTCTGGGGATGCATAATTATGCTGGCATCCAGACCAACCATATCATCCCGTTCTTGAACCACTGCCCGCCACCAGGCGTTTTTAACATTTCGCTTTAGTTCCGTCCCCAGCGGCCCATAATCCCAACTGCTGCCCAAGCCACCATAAATTTCGCTGCTGGGGAAGATAAAACCACGCCGCTTACATAGCGAGACAATTTTTTCCATATCTATTTTGCTTTTTTCCTCAGGCAATTTAATACCCTCCGAAGCTTACCCAAGCTTAGCAACTTTATGTCCGAGTGTCAAAAACTCCCAAGTGATGTTTTTACGCAATTGTGTTAGAATCGAAATACAGCGGTATTACGTAAGTCTAATAATGAAGACAATATATTATCGCGGATTATTGTTCACCCTGTTTCTGGTGCTATTGATTGTGGCAGGCAGCTCTTGTCTTCTTCAACCCGCAACTCCGCCGCCAGTAGTTCCTCCACCTGAACAAGAGCTTCCGAATAGGGACACGACACCACCACAAACGGTAATCACCGTGGCTCCGTCTGAAAATATCACTTCCGGCGAAGTCACCTTCGAATGGACCGGCAGCGATGATATGACGCCAACCAATAAACTGAACTATTCATATTACCTGGAGGGTCACGACGACAATTATTCATCCTTCACACCTGACACCACAAAGACCTACACAAATTTACCGGATGGCACTTATACCTTTTACGTCAAATCTCATGATGAAGCTGATAATGTAGACCTCACACCTGCATATGTCAAATTCACTATAGCTATTCCCAAGCCGGAAAAAAAGACCGAAGTTGTACAGCCTGTTGTCAGCACGCTGCTAATTGTACCGAACAGTGATGTTAGTCATATCGCAGTTGGCTACGATAACACAATTTACGCGCTTGATTCTCCCCATGCCAGGCTTTACAAATCAGAACACAGCGGCTACGGCTGGACCGACATATCACGAGGCCTTGGCGCGGCCGCACCCTGGACCGAACTGGCAATAGCCCCGGATAATCCTAGAGTAGTGGCGATAGTGACCAATGGAACCGAAGTTTTCGTGTCAACCGACGGTGGGACCAATTTCGCTGCCACGGGATTAAGCGGCAAATTGAGCGGTGGCGAGCGAATACAATGCCTCGCTCTCTCCCCCGGTTACGGCAGCCGGGACATTGCCGTAGGCACATCCACAGGCAGCGGTAACGGAAAGATATGGGTAAATGCAATGAATGGCTTCCCGACAGGTTGGAAGGACATGAGCACCGGCGCTACTGGATGGTCAAATGCCGACATCTTTGCAATCGAGTATTCACCGGGATTTGCCGCTGACAGCACTCTCCTGGCAGTCGCCGCTACCGGACCTCCACCGAATTCGGACGACACCTTTTTGTACATCGGTTTCAGAGACCTCGGCGGAAATACCACAACCTGGAATAATTCCTCAGGTTATCCCGTGAAAATATCTC
>Ga0154665_154_pt1 | contig 11205 bp, 9 predicted proteins | sample Rifle2008BG13ft_FD_116094 | JGI IMG/M metagenome (GOLD analysis project Ga0154665, IMG submission 116094) | Chloroflexi bacterium RBG_13_48_17
GAAATGCAATAAATATTACGAGGATACCTAAAATCAGCCTTATCAAAGCTTCGCCAAAGTCTCCCGCTGAAGCTTTAACATAACCGGCTAATAGAGCGCCTATTACAGCAAAGATGGTGTAAGGGACCGCTGCAAAGAAGAGCAACTTTATGTTTGCCAGCCCCCTATGCAGGAATGGACGAGCGGCAATCAGCGACCCGGCCATAGCTACGACCAATCCGGTTGCCCTGATGACAAACGAATCTATCGGTGTAAAACCCATCATCAGCGGTGTGAATACAACGCCACCGCCCACGCCACCCAGCACAGCAACAATACCTATTAATGTACATATAGCTACAAACACGAAGAAGAACGCCACTGGACTCAAACCCATGGTTTGGTCTGCTGTTTCCGCAGCATAGCCTATGCCGCTGCTAAATAAAAATATCATTATGGCGAGTACAATGGCAGTGGAAAGCTTCGATAGCCTAATCATATTACAATGTCCTTAGATTACCTTACTACTCTCCCAACTTGTTTGGCATAGGTCATGGCTAGCGTTCTGTAGATGAGGTGAGCACCTTTGGAGAACGGAGCATATATGAGCAGAGTGAACAAGAGCCAGAGGTGAACCAGATAGACCGAGTAGGTCGCTGTCGGCAGTTCAGCCAGCCTGACCACTTCGGTAGCAATTCCGCTGATAGCAACGAATGTAAGCAGCAGGATGAGAAACCAGTCGAAATAGGTTGTCTTGCCTCCGTTACTGTTTGTGGAAAATCTCCTGTAGATTGCCAGCATGCAGCCAGCAAGAAGCAGGAGAGAGCCCAAATTTCCTGCTATCTTGATAGGACTGGTCAAGGGATATGGCGACTCTATCCCCGCAAGATGATAGACTGCGCCCAGAAAGGCAGCGAGCAGAAGCAGGATAAACCCGTAGAAGATTGCTAAATGCGTATAACGGTTGGTTTTGTTCGCCTGACACTTGCCGAAATTGCCATGCTTCAATATATCAACTATGGCAGAGACAAAGCTCCTGAGCAAGCTGCCCCTAGTGCCGGATGTTGATGCTGGATTTGTTTCGAACTCATTTATACCTTTCCAGAATCTAAAGCCCCCGATAGCAGCCACAACTACAGCGAAGGCAATGATTAGAGCCATGCCGATGTAGGCGTCGGTGTTTGGAATAAGATGATTGAGGACAATTTCACCTTGGGGAAGGGTGAGGTCCCCCGCGATAGCGAGAAAGGCAAATAGAAGTAGTGCAGGGAGGGCAAGCAAAGGCAACAGGTACTTAGGCGATGTAAAGGCTTTTGCCAAAAAGCCGGGAAGGACATAATTCGTAATTGAATAACTTCTGATGGCAGCCAGGACATCTCCCGGTTTGGCGTCCCGGGGACAGTATGTGGTGCAGTCATTACACTGGTGACATAGCCACACATCAGGGTCCTTCAGCAGTCTATCCTTCAACCCCCGCTGAGCCCATATCATTTCTTTCCTTGGGAAAGGTCTGTCGTCAGGGGATAGAGAACAGACCACCGAGCAGGTGCCGCACTGAAAACACTTTTTCAGCGACTCGCCACCAAGACCAATCACTTCCCTGACGAATTCACTATCAGGTTTAATGAAGTTTCGCTTCTCCATGTGACCTTTTTTACAACGCTTCCATGACCAGTTCCGAGATATCCTTTATCTCGATTGCGCCTTCCTTCCCCATGGTAAGAAGGCTATCATCAAACATCAACATGCAATAAGGGCAGGCTACCGCAAGCACGTCTGCGCCGGCATCAATAGCCTGCTGCAGCCTCAGATCACAGAACCTTTCCTCTTTAACCGTCTCCATCCAAACCCTTCCACCACCACCTCCACAGCAAATTGAGAACTGCCTCGAACTTGGGAATTCCAGCAACTCGACGCCAGGGATTGCCTGAAGCACGCGGCGTGGCTCATCGTATATCTCATTGTGGCGTCCCAGATAGCAGGGGTCATGATAGATGACCTTCTTTTTGACCTCCTTCGAGAACTTCAGCTTACCCTCACGAATGAGCTGGTCCAGCAATTGAGAAAGGTGAATAACTTCGAACTCAGCTCCAAGCTCCGGATATTCTCTCTTGAAGGTGTGATAGCAGTGTGGCGAATTGACCACCACTCTTTTCACGCCGCTCTCAGCGAACGCCTGAATATTGCTCTTAGCCAGCCCCTGGAATATTGTCTCATTGCCAGATTTACGAACACTCTCGCCGCAGCAGCGCTCTTTCGCGCCTAATACCCCGAAATCTATCCCAACCTTTTTGAGAATCCCCACAGTAGACCGGGCAATCCTTTTGACCTTGGCGTCAAACGCCGGGACACAGCAGGTGAAATAGAGCAACTCAGTGCCCGCTGTAGAAGCTTTCACGCCCAAATCTTGAGCCCATCTCCCCCGCTCCTTCTCCGGCTCGCCCTGCGGATTGCCGACATAAGAGATGTTCTTCACACTAACGCGAAGGGAGTCAGGCACCTTGGCCACGCCCATCTCAGCAATTACCTTGCGCATCGCCCTGATGACATCAATCATTTCCACGCCTCGCGGACAGCGAACAGCGCAGGCGCCGCAAGTAGCGCAGGTCCAGATATCTTTATCTCCGAAATCGATCAAACCAAGCTGGGCCCGATGCATCATCCTGCGAGGGAGAAAAGTACGCACCAGGTTCCAGGGACAAGTCCCCGTGCAAGTACCACACTGATAGCATACCTTGAGCGTGTCACCGCCCATCTCTCGAATAATGTCAACCGTCTCCCTATCAGGAATCGCTGGACTCATCTCGGCCCTCTTTCGTGCGTTGTCTGGTCTGTGCCACGTCCAAATTCAACAGGATCGTGTCTGGGCAAATCAATAACCCTGTCCAAGCCATTACATCCCCTTGTAGGGGTTGGGACCAACCTTCTGCATTGTCTCCATGAACTCATCAAAGATCTGCGGCAGCTTCTTATATTCTGATATTGAAAGCTCTTCCACTCTGATCCTTTCGGATTCAAGCACAAGTCTCTGCAGTGTCTCCTGGACCTTCTCCATCCTCGTACTTGCCAGCTCACTACCTTTTATGAAGTGGCACTGGTAGTCATCGCCATGCTTGCACCCAATCATGAGGATCCCATCGATACCCTTGGAGAGAGAGTCCGCGATCCACACTATATTCACCGAACCAAGACATCTCACTGGAATCACCCTTATCCACGGGTTGTAGCTGATGCGGTTGATGCCAGCCATGTCGAGAGCCGGATAGGCATCGTTCTCACAGAGAAAGGCCACAACTCTCGGCTTCTCCTCATCCGCTTCAGGCACCTGTATAGCCTTGAGCATGGAGCTAATTATGTCAACTGAGTAATCCTTAAACGAGATGATTCTTTCAGGACATGAACCCATACAGATAGCACACCTTCGGCATCGGGTAGGATTGGGTAAGGGATTGAATTTATCATCTTCGTTGTACATACCAAAGGGGCACTCCTCAGTACATCTCTTGCATTGGGTACACCTTTGCATGAACAAGTTTGGATAGCTCTTGTCCCACGTTCTGGGATGTGCCGCCTGCCCTCTCGAAGCCAGCTCTACGCATTGGATAGCCTTAAGCGCCGCTCCGGCTGCGTCATCCATGGATGCAGCAATGTCCTCAGGCTGCCGCACGCAACCAGCAGCATATATGCCCGTTCGCCGCGTTTCATACGGGAAACAGATGAAGTGGGAATCGGGTAATCCGTATTTCAAAGTAGGAAGTTCGGGCCCCTGACGATATTGGAGATGCAACGCGGGAGCCGCGTAGTGCCCCGAGTCCGGGGCAATTTCAACAACTTTCTTCTCGCCTTCTGCAGCCTCTGCATCGGCTTTAGGTGCGACTTCGGGCATAGAGTTGGAGACTATTCCGGTGGCGAGCACCACCAGGTCCACGCTAACTGCGATCGACTCTCCCAACAACACATCATAGACCTCAACGGTGATCTTCCCGCCTTCTTCGGAAATGCTTTTAACGTCCCCTTTAGCAAGAAAGACTCCGGGCTCCTCCTGTACCCTCTTGTAGAAGTCCTCGTACTGACCTGGCGTTCGCATATCCTTGTAGAATATATAGACCTGTGCTTCGGGATTCTGCCCTGTTACGTAGAGCGCCTGCTTCAGCGAAGTCATGCAGCAAAAAGCCGAGCAATAGGGCAGGTGGGACGGATCCCTCTGACCAGCACATTGAATGAATGCCACGCTTGTGACTTCTTTCCCATCGGAGTGACGTGTGATTTTACCCTTCTGCGCAAGTTCCTCCATCTGGATATTTGTGATGACATCTTTATACTTGCCGTAGCCCAGGTATTCCAGTTTGCTGGGATCGTAGGGCTTGAACCCAGTTGCCTGAACGATAGACCCGATTTTGAGAGAGGTCGAAGCGCCCTTCTGCTTCACAGCAACATTGTACATCCCTGGAGCACCTTCGATCTTCTCGATCTCAGCCCCGGTGAAGACCTTGATTTTCGGGTTACCTTCCACCTCTTTGACCTTGGCATCGACGCCTGTGTCCTCTAACTCTCGGTATGGAGGATGCTTGGGATATTGCTTGCGCAGTTTGGCCATCCAGCCACCCAGAGCGGGTTCCTTCTCCACGAGGCAGACCTGATATCCCGCCTCCGCCGCTTCGAGGGCCGAGGTCATTCCGGCTATCCCACCCCCGACCACCAGAATAGTTTTGTCTATCGTTTCAGAGAAGGGCTCCGGTGCCTCAGCCTTCTGGGCCCTAGCCAGGCCCATCCTGAGATAGTCCTGCGCTAGCATCTGAGTATCTTCGTCTTTGGGCGGGTGGACCCAGATAACGTGCTCTCTAAGATTAACCCTCTCGACAAATACGGAGGAGTCATAGCAGAACACATCCATTTTCGCCCTGGGAGAACAGGCAGCTATGACTACGGTGTTGGTGCCCTCCTGAACGTCCTGTGCTACGAGCTTTGCCCCTTCAACTCCGCACAGGAAGGGATGAGTCTTGCAGTTCTCAACCTTGAACCCCTTGGTGGCTACCACGCAGAGCTTGTCCACGTCGAGAGCATCAGCAATTCCACAGCCACCGCAGATATAAACTCCGAGCTTTTTAGACATTTGCCCCCCTTCTTACGATGGACTGAATCGCCTTGAGCGCTGCCCTGGTTCCATCCTGCACAGAAGTGGAAACATCGGTTGGCCGCCTGACACAACCGGCGGCATAAACCCCCGCAGCGTCGGCGGCAACGAAGCCGTAGTTGTCATATACCAGGTCCGCCGGTATCTTCGCCTCCGCAGTCGTGGGAACCATGCCTACCGCCAGCACTACCATTTCAAACGATTCTTTTATTCTTTTGCCTGCTGCCGTGTCTTCGGCATGAAGTGTCAGATTTTTGGTTACCGGGTCTTCTTCGATCTTGGCAACCTTGCCTCTCACCAGAGTAACCCCTTCGATTCCCTGAACACGCTGGAAGAAATCCTCCATAATGCCCGACGCACGAACGTCAATGTAGAAGATAGAAACCTTGGCTTCCGGGTTCTGATCCTTGACGTAGGTGCACTGCTTCAGGGAACCCAAACAGCATACAGCAGAACAATAGGGCAAGTGATTCTGGTCACGTGATCCGGCGCACTGGACAAAGGCGATACTTTTCACCTCTTTCCCATCCGAGAGACGAACTATCTTACCCTGAGTTGGCCCGTCAGTAGCCGCCAATCTCTCCATTATTACATTAGTTATTACGTTCGGATACTTACCATAGCCCAGATTATCAAGTTTAGTAGCGTCGTACGGCTTCCAGCCGGTAGCCAGAACAATCGACCCAACCTTGATGCGCAGGCTTTTTGCAGACATGCCCAGGTCGATGGCCTGATACTGGCAAGCGGAAATACATTTAGCACACTCAGCGCCCAGACAAACCTTGGTATCAATCACATACTTCATGGGAAATGCCATCGGACTGGTTAGATAGATGGCTTTAGTTTTATCCAATCCGAAGTTAAAATCGTTGGGTCTCTCGACCGGACAAACCTCAGCACACTTGTCACAGGCAGTGCAATTATCATTAACCAGGCGTGGGGTCAACTTGACAGTGACTTCATAATCACCCTCTTTGCCTGAGATATCCTCAACTTGCGCCAGAGTGAAAACTCTAATTCTCGGATTTGTCTTAATTCGTCTAAAGTTTATCTCAAGCCCGCAATAAGGGGCACAAAGTTTAGGGAAATATTTATTCGCCCTGGCTACTCGCCCACCCAGATACGGACTTTCCTCTATTAAAAAGACTTCATAGCCTACTTCAGCGGCCTCAACTGCTGCTGTCATGCCGCTCATTCCTCCTCCGACAACAAGAATGCTGTTCGGAGAGTTTATACTTTCTATGTTCCCCATGTAGTTCTCCTCATTCGATAGAATCGAGGCCTAATTCTTTCCTCTTTTCCTCTGCCACATCACCTCTTATTTTAAGAGTATTCTCTCCAAATAGACTGAACCTCAACCAATCGAACCCAAAATCCAGTAACGCTTCATTATCTTTTTTAATTTTTTTGATAACCTCGTCTTCAACTTCAAAACGGCTGAGGAAGCTACTCTCGAAAATGAGTTTTCTAAATCGGTCGAGATCGTAACAGGTGAGATAGAACATCTGACTCTTCGCCGGTCCTAGGCTTTTGCCCTCGCAAAAACGCTTATGCAGGGTAATCTCTTTATATGGCTCATTCTTTTTGTTATAAATATCGATCCCCTGGTTCTTCCACCACTCCTCCACTGTCCATTCCTTGTCCTCTTTCAAACCCAAACAGGAGAACTCCTCCTCAACGACAAAACAGAACTCCTCACCATCTGCTCTTTGCGCCGTTTTGGAGGATGCCATCCCCAGAGGATACATGCGACAGGACCACGGCCGGTCCTCATAAATGGAGCATCCCTCTGGAGTTACAAAGGGACAACTCTTGTGGGCATCATCATTCATTTTCAGTAGAACCATGGGAAGTTTTTGGTCCGCTAAAAGGGGAGGGAGAGTGTATTTCCCGAGAAATTTTCCCGAAGAGAGCTTTAAAGCCCTTTTCATGCGGAGGACATCGTAGGGTGAAAGAAAGATGTTTACATCACCACAACATTGGGTAAAACATGAAAGCCCTTTGCGACAGGAGAACCTGAACTTGCTCCCTGGAGAAAGCCTGGGATATTCCTTTAGTATAGTTTCTTTCCAACTTTTAACCATTTCTCCTCATCAGGACTCCAGGTACCGTTAGCGATACCTGGAGTCCTGTACAATCACTCAACTCTGATTCTCGGCTGCGGACTCACCAGATTACTCAACTATCTGGATTATGTCCCTCTTGAATACGTCCCACTTATTTGACTTGGGATCCCACTTGCAGTTGACGAATACCTTCCATTTTTCATTGTCCATTTTAGGTTTATCCGCCCTGAAGTAGTAACCCGGCCACCTGGTCTCCTCGCGGAACAGGATCGTTCTCACGTGGGCCTCCGCCTGCCACATTCGATGTATGTTTTCCCAACATCTCATCAGTTCATGAAGGTCCTCAGCAGCCAGCTTTTCGGAATCTTCCTTCAAGAACCTGAGAAGTTCAAGGCCTTGTTCCAGGGAGGGCTTATTAGTGCTAAACATGGTCGAAGCTCCCCCGGCGTATTCATCCATGAGCTTCTGGAGGCGGAACATGAACTGCTTAGGTTTGATGTAGTTTTCATTGACGTCCGGATTGTCTGTCTGACTTTTGAATTGCGCAAAGGTGTCCAACGGCTGGAGAATCAGCTTCTTAAGCTTCTCGACCATTGCCGCGTCCACCTTGGGCTGCGCCGCATTGTCAACGATGTAAGCCAGAGCTGCTTTAGCACGGATTCGTCCTTCAGCATGGGAACCATCCGAAAACTTGTGACTGGAAGCCCCCGAGGCATCGCCGGCACAGAAGAGTCCCTTAGCAGTGGTCATGCCATTGTAGCCCCAGAAGTATTCCTTCTTGGATTGTTCAGTCTGGAGGTCCTCAGGGCCACTTAGCCAAGCACCTGAAGCACCCGAATGCGAACCTATAAAGTAGGGCTCACAAGCCTGGATTTCTGAGGCTTTCAGCTCAGGAGAAATATCACTGCCCGCCCAGAGCAGTGCCTGGGAAATGGTCATATCCAGGAAGTCCTCCCACGCCTCAGACTCTACTTCCTTTAGCTTCTTCTTCTTCTCCTTCTCATCGGTTACAGCCCCTACGATGGCGGCAATAGCCTCTTCCGTTCTCATGTATGCCGGACCTTTGCCTTCCTTCTGATCCAACATCATCAGGTAGTTTCTCAGATTGGCGGGAACAGGCTTTACTAATCCATAGGGTGCCCAGTTTTGCAATTCCGGTCTTCGCTCGACCATATAGTCGCCACCTAAGGCAGTGGTCGCCTTAGCCTTAAAGAGAAGGAACCAAGCTCCGACTGGGCCATAGGCATCCTTAAACCGAACGGGAATGAAGCGGACTTCCTGGCAGGTCATCTCAGCGCCAGCCTTCAACGTGAAGTAAGCGCTGGAACCAGTGTTAAATGGTGGATACCAGGACCTTCCCAAGCCCTCACCGACTGAGCGAGGCCTGAACACATGAACCGCTCCACCCATAGCAACCACTACTGCCTTGGCTTTGAATACATAGAACTTGTTTTCCCTGACACTAAATCCTACCGCTCCGGCAATTCGATCTCCATCCATCAAGGGTTCCGTAATAAACACCCTCTCATAAATCTTGCCGTTTTCGCCCAATTGGGCCATGGCGTTCTTGGCCGCTTCTGCAACCACGACTTTATAAGACTCGCCATTGATCATAAGCTGCCAAGGGCCCTCGAATACGTAATTGCCGTCTTTGTCCTTCCAGATGGGCAAACCCCACTTTTCAAACAGGTGGACTGAGCCATCTACATGCCGGGCAATGTCATAGACCAGGTCATCCCTGGTAATACCCATAAGGTCACTTCTGACATAGCGAACATAGTCCTCAGGTGTTCTTCCTTTCGCCTTCATACCCACATACTGGTTAAGGGCTGAAAGTCCCATGGCAACGGCACCACTTCTATCCATGGATGCCTTGTCCACCACAGCCACCTTAAGATTATGTTTCTTCGCCCAGTAAGCTGCTTCAACAGCAGCCCCACACGCTGCCATACCGCCACCGATAATCAATAAATCGGTGGTTACTTCGACAGTTTCAAATGCTGCCATCTTCTCACCTCTATTCTACTTCTTTTTTAATGTTGGAAGCGCCGGGACGCGCAACGACTCGGGCTCGGTAAACAACAATGGGCTCTTGAGGTTTTCTGCTTCCGGAGCAGTCTTGAATCCTCCGTCAGGTACAGCAGAACCCTCAGTAGTGGTTCTGGTGGGGAACCTGAATCTCTTAAGGGTCTTATTCCGGAACTTGACAGTCCACATAATGTCTTCCGTTCCACGGAGGGGGGTCACGCTTGCACCCATGGGTATGAAGTCAGCATAACCTCTGACCGCCATAGCCTGCTGGGGACAAATCTTGACACAGCACATACACTCCCAGCACATCGCCGGATCGCGGTTGTAAGCTTTCATGGTTGCTTGATTCAAAACCATGAGATCATTAGGACAAGTATACTGACAAGCAGTCTTGTCTAGCCCTTTACAACCATCACACTTCTCCATGATTACATAACTTGGCATCCATTGCCTCCTTTCTCAATAATTTATTATCGAGCCAAGTTTGGGTTTTAAAATACTCTGAATCTTTTTCTTTTCTACCACCTCCTCTAGCAGGATTGCATAAATGCATCCATTACATCGAGACTTACCTTTTCGACTTCCAGTTCGAATACCAGTTACTTTATCCACTTGAGCGCAGCTCGCCGGGCCTACTCCTTCGCTCTATCGCTCTGGTAATAACCCATCAGTATCTTGGCCACTTCGGGGCGGCTGAATTCGGGTGGAAGAGATTCGCCCTTAGAAAGCATTTCACGAACCTTTGTACCGGAAAGGTTCAAGTGGTCCTCATTGGTATGAGAGCAATTGCGAACCATAACTATAGCCTTGCACTTGTGGCACCACACAGTGTTGTCTCCACGATATATGCCAATCTTGAGGGCATCCTTGGGAATCTTATCAAATATGGTTTGAGCATCAAAAGGCCCGTAATAGCTGCCAACACCAGCGTGGTCGCGGCCGGTAATCAAGGTTGTTGCTCCCATATTCTGACGGAAGATGGCATGCAGCAAGGCTTCACGCGGGCCGGCATACAGCATGTCGAATCCATAGCCCGTGACCTCGACTGTGTTGGGCTTGAAATAGTGCTCCACCATTTTTCTAATTGACATATCGCGCACATCGGCAGGAATATCACCCTTCTTCAACTTGCCCAGCAGCATGTGAATCACCGCGCCCTCCGCACCTGTTTCCTGCATCGCCATCTTTACCAGCTCTTCGTGTGCCCGGTGCATGGGGTTACGGGTCTGGAATGCTACCACCTTATTCCAGCCGTGTTTCTGGATCATTTCGCGTATTTGCGGAGCTGTTCGGAAGGTCTCAGGGAAATCGGTAGCAAAATAAGAGTAGTTCAATACCTGAATCGGACCGGAGATGAAGGTTCTTCCCGCGCTCACCCAGTTGGCAACGCCAGGGTGTTTCTCATCGAGAGTTCCGAAGACCTTCTCAGCCATCAACTTCATCTGCTCCTCGGTTGCCTCTTCGATGGCCTGCACATCCTGGACGGCGATAACCGGGTTGCCAGCAACATTGGGATCCTTGAGCGCAATCCGCTTGGCACCCTTAACTGAACTGGCATCCTTGACCACGTTCACGATGGGAACGGGCCAGAAGAGGCCGTCATTGGTCTGCATTTTCTCAGCCACACTCAGAGACTCTTTGAGGCCCATGTATCCCTTCAAAGGATTAAAATAGCCAGCTCCGAGCATCACTGCGTTTGCCGCCGCCTGCGAACATACAACTATAGAGGGTAGGGTTTGTGCTTCTTTCAGAAGCTCTGCTCGCTTTGCATTATCTGCCACGTATAGTGGATTTAGAGTGTCTGAACCATGCGGTTTTATAAGTTTGTCTGCCATACTATCTCCTTATTCCTTATTTCTCAGAATTCCGGATAACTGCCCTGCACAACTGTGCTACAACTGACTCTCCCATGATGCCATAAATAATGACCTCTTTGGAGACTTCGCCAAATGCCTCCAAATGGCAAAACATTCAAGGCGAATACCCACGGGATAA
>Ga0154665_158_pt1 | contig 11103 bp, 10 predicted proteins | sample Rifle2008BG13ft_FD_116094 | JGI IMG/M metagenome (GOLD analysis project Ga0154665, IMG submission 116094) | Chloroflexi bacterium RBG_13_48_17
TACAGCTACCGGAGTCTGGCTCATCTGGTTAGTATCACCTAAAGAAACAATCGTATTAAGCTGGCCGGGCTCGAAGGAGCAAAAAATAGCCGCCAAGTTATTTAAACCGATATTAGCGGCGGTTATCGGCATAGGCGCGATGTTTTTATTGACCGGACAGAACCTGGGTCTGGCTTTAATCGTTATCGCCGTGATAGTCTTCCCGCTTGGTTTTATCATGTCCAGGGATGATAAAAAAATAGCTAAGCGTGATAATGAGGTCGGGCCATTTCTGCGTTCTCTGGGGGGTGTCTGTTCGGCACTCGAGACGACGGTGAATGCAGCTTTGGGACGTCTTGACCTCGATGCTATTAACGTATTACGTTCATCTGTAAAGAATTTACACACAAGGCTTACTGCTGGTATTAAACCGAGGTTATCATGGAAGATGTTTATTGATGAAACCGGCAGCGAGCTTGCCAGCCGCAGCGTAGGCATGTTTTATGATGCTATAGAAGTGGGAGGCTCGGCGGACGCAGCCGGTAATCAGGCTGCGTTGTTTGCCAACAAGTTATCGCTGCTGCGCGCCCACCGCAGAACGGTATCCAGTCCTTTCCGCTGGCTTTGCATTGTCATGCATGGGGCCATTATCTTTATTCTGGTTTTTATTACCGAGGTGATGGTTGCCTTTGGAGGCATGGTTGCACAAGCTCAAGAATCGATACCGAAAATGTCTGAAGCTCCAACGATGAGCTCTTTTACTAGTTTCAATTTATCCGGACTGGAGATTATGCAGCATCTTATTTTACCTCTGGTCTTGATATTTACCATAGCGAACGCTATCGTACCGACGCTGGCGGAGGGAGGCAGCAAATATAAAATATTCAGCAACCTGGGAATTACAGCGGCTATTTCCGGGGTTGCACTGATTATTTTACCCGTTCTGGCAAACCAGCTGTTTGTAACAGTCACTCATATGTAAGGAGGGAACATGGACCAGGAAGAACAATTAAAAGAAATGGAAATGGAATTTCAGGAAATACGAGATGATTTAAAAGAAATGCTATTTGATATCCGCGCATATTTGATGGAAGCACAGACACCGATTCCAAACGACCTGGAAAAAGAAAGACTCCGCGATGAGCTGGAGGCAGGAAGGAGGTAAACTACCATGGTGGATGAAACTAGACTTGATATTCTGCAAGATGAAATCAAACTATTAAAAGCTGAAGTTAAAAATTCCCTGGCTAGTGTCCGGGATTATCTTCTCAACATGGAACTGCCGTCATCGGAATTTTCAACTATTCTGGCGGCTCTTGCCGGCGATAATGCAGAATCCCAAAAGATGAACGTTGATAGTCATGTTACTGGTGATAAGGTTGCGGAAATGCCCCGACCGAGTTTCGCGGAAGAAAAACCGGATTCTGCAAGAGAAGGTCTCAGCGGGGGGCCGGATGTGGAAAATGAATTCGAGGATATGCTTGACTTCGAAGAGACAGACAAGCCAGAGGATTCTTCTGAAAGCCTGCCTGATAAAAACATGTTATATGAAGACGATGGCTTGATGGATAAAGATACCCTGCAGCCCAAAGAAACACTCCCTGATGAAGACGAGGCGGAGGAAGAAGAGGACATTTTACCTGAGGACACGGATGAACTTGAAGATGAGTCTGACGAATCAGAAGAAGATGAAGATTCTATGGATGAAAATGATGAAGAAACTGATCCAGAACTGGAATTACCCCTGGAGGAGGTACAAGCCATGGACTATGGCAGAACTACAAATGAAGAAAACCGTGGAATACCCAAAGTAAACATGCTGGCTAACCTGATTAGCTGGGTGGCTCGGGCCAGGCAAGAAATTGGATACGAACAGCTGCCGACATTTTTAGAGGTCTATGGCACCACCGGACATCTATCACCGGAGCTGAAGGACGTTATTATCCATCTTGCCGAGATAGTGAAAGATAACTCCGAAGCTGCTACAGAATCTGAAATCTGGAGCCAGTCCATACTATCGCTACATGGAATTCTTACCGGCGGCGATGCTCCGCTTAATCCGGTAATACCGTCGTGGGTGGACATCACAGATGAGGCGGAATCATTATCCGAAGAAGAAATAATTGAAGTGGACAAGTCCAAAGAAAAGCATGCTAAATTAAAACTTGTGTTTCCTAATGTCAACGGCAAAAGTAAGGAGTTCTGTATCAACCTGACACCGGAAGAGAATGGTGACGGCCAGTAATAGAGGTAATGTGTCCTCCAATATGAGAGGTGGTTCAAATGATTAAAACCGATAAAAAGAAAGAAGCCATAGTTACAGGCATCGTGGAAGTCGATGATAAGCTGGGCGGAGGTATTCCGCTTGGTTCGCTTTGTCTTGTTGAGGGGCACTCCGATGCCGGGAAGAGCGTTTTATGCCAGCATCTTACCAACGGCACGCTGCTCAACGCTGAAATTTCGGTAGCCTACTATACTACAGAAAACAACATCAGAAGCCTTGTAAGCCAGATGGATTCTCTAAATATGAATATCCTGGACCATTTCCTGGCAGACCGCTTGAGGATTTTCCCGTTGACCTTCCGCAGCGGTTTACCCCACGGTCAAAAACCCTTCTTGGTGCTGACGCATCATTTCTCTAATCTTCCTCAAGAATTCAAGTTAATAATCGTAGATTCTATCACCCTGCTGGTGGCGCACAGCGAGCCGGTGGCGATTATTGATTTCTTTTCAAGATGCAAAGCATTGTGCGACCAGGGTAAAACCATAATCGTGGTTGCACATTCATACGCCTTCGAGGAAGATATCCTTTCCAGAACCCGCTCGCTGTGTGACGCACGCTTCAAGCTGCGCCTGGAGCAGGTCGGTGAAACCATGATTAAGCTCATGGAAGTACTGAAAGTCCGCGGCGCAGACCGGCCTACGGGAGATGTAGTGAGTTTTAATATAGAACCCAAGCTCGGTATGAGGATTATCCCGCTTGCTAAAGCCAGAGTCTAGGAGAGTAAATGAATTATTTTCCCTTTGACATCAAATCATGTCCCCAGGAATGCGGGAAGCTTTGCGGCACTCATCTGGAAAAATGCCCGGTATTCCAGAAATTACCCGCTGACTTTCAGGAAGAGTGCAAGAATAATCTGCATTTACTCCAATACCTGTATATGTTGCCGCTTGAGCAAATGGAAATACCCAAATATTATGAAAAAATCACTCTGAAGATGCTGGGAATGAAAGACCCCAATATCATATATAAAGCAGATACCGGAGTATATATTCACGTAATGCCAAATACAGAGGATATTAGAGATTATTACATTGCCATCGAACCAAGTATCGCTGGTACCGAGGATAATATCCTTGAAGAACTCGAGTTGCGTCTGGCAGAACATGTCGAAGAGCTTGGCGACATCATTGAGTCATCAAACCGATTGGATACTATCATGGGTATCGTCGATAAAGTGGTTTACATTAATATTCATAAAAGCCCCGTGACTCTTCCGAACACTAAACAGAAGAATAAGAAAAGCAACGGCAGCAATGGGCATGGAGCCAGCATAGCCGTCAAAGAAAAAATAGAACTATATCAAAGCTTAAAAAGAAGCAATAAAGGTAAAATTCCTGTTACCCAATTACAGTATAATAGTCTCCGCTACCTGCTGAAACGAAAGTTGGAAGGTATGGGTCTCCTGGACCCGATGATACAGGACCCGTATATTGAAGATATTTCCTGTTCCGGCCTCGGTCATATCTTTGTGGAACATAAAATTTTCGGCGGTCTCCGCACCAGCATCGGCTTCGAGACCGAGGATGCCCTTGATAAATTCGTTATCGAGCTGGCGGAGAGCATCAAGCACCCCGTCACTTTTCGTGAGCCGGTTGTCGACGCTACCCTGCCGGATGGCTCCCGTATCAATATTGTGTACGGTAATGATGTGTCCAAAAGAGGCAGCAATTTTACAATTCGTAAATTCAGCGATACCCCAATGAGTATATTAGAACTTATCCAGTTCAATATGCTCAATTATGAAATGGCCGCCTATCTTTCACTTATTCTCCAGGAAGGCATGAACGCCTGGGTATCCGGGGAAACAGCATCAGGTAAAACAACCCTAATGAATGCGCTGACGACCTTCATACCCCCGGAATCCAAGATAGTGAGTATTGAAGATACCCCTGAAGTACAGGTGCCGCATCATAACTGGATACGTGGGGTTACGCGCGGTTCCGGCAAGCAAAGTGATTCTGCCGAAATATCTATGTTCGACCTCCTCAAAGCTGCCCTGCGGCAAAGACCTAACCTTATTATCGTGGGTGAGATCCGTGGTGTCGAAGGCTCCGTTGCTTTCCAGGCAATGCAAACAGGTCACGCCTGCATGAGTACCTTCCACGCCGCTTCCGTTGCCAAGCTAATCCAGCGTATTACCGGCAACCCCATTAATGTGCCGAAATCATATGTGGATAACCTGAACGTCATTGTAATCTGCCAGCAGGTGCGCCTGTCAAACGGTCATCTGGCCCGGCGCGTTACCAGCATTAATGAAATCGTGAACTATGATTCTATAGCCGATGCATTTTCTTTCATTGAAGTTTTCAACTGGAATCCGCTGGATGATAAATTTATCTTCCGCGGCTACCAGAACTCCTATTTACTGGAAAATAAAATAGCTCCGCGCCGCGGTTTTCCTGAGGGAAAGCGCAGGCAGATATACAGGATAGTGAAACAAAGGGCGGAGGTTTTAAAACGTATTACGGAACAGGGAAAAACTAATTTCTATGAGGTATATTCCATATTATCCAAGGCCTACCGCGAAGGATATTTCCGCTAAGGTGGCAGAGCATAAAGAAATGACCATCTCACCGGAAGGAGAGTTTATATGTTATTTAAAGGCTTAAAATTTGGAAAAAAGAAGAATAACGAAAAAGCAGATTCCTCGACCGATGATGCTGCCACTACACAAATAGCCGAGTTGGAAGAGCAGCTTAAAGAGCGTACCGATGATTTAATGCAAACGGAGGAGAGGCTAAAGAAGCTTTCCGGAAAAGTGGACAATATCGTCGAGGTTGATGCTATACCGCTAAAGCCTCACGGTCCTATCGGGGAACTATCAATCGTGCCGGAAGATTCTCTTGAGGGTGTCGATACAGATGATGAAGAAGAAGACATCAGTGATAAGTCTGAGGAAGAACCGGAGGATATTATAGTAGTAGAAACTAAAGCTAAAAGCACACCTCCTGCGTCAAAGAAAAAGCCGGATAAACAACTGGATGCGGATTCTTTAAAAGCACTATTCACTAGCGAAGAGGAGGAGGAAAATCCTCTGGTCAGTTTAATAAATTCGCTTCCGGATGTTACTGTCGATGAACTGATGGACGACTTAAAGGAAATCAAGGATATTATTAGAGACTGGCAGAAGAAATAATGACCTGTGTTCAGCCTCCTGTGGCAGCAATAATTTAAGTGTGGGTAAATACCCCGATGAAAGTGGGGGGTTATCATGGTTGCCTGTATTAGGCAGCAGTAGTAGCCTGATAATGAGGACAATATAGATAGAATTGCCCCTACTGCGCTTTGTTAAAAAATAGCTGGGGAGTAAGGCAACTGGACCCTGATACCTTTGGAGGGCCGAAGATGAGTTATAAACGAAATAAAAAGAGAATATGGGCTAACAAACACCTGCGTTATATTATAGCCATCATGGCAGCCTGCGCCATTATCTATTATTTGCCTGCTATCAGCGGCCGTCTCGGCTGGATAGGCGCTCAGGACTCTCTTAATAATCTCCATAATCTATACGGGATCGACTTCCTGGGACTGGTGTTTTTTGCCCCGGTAGTTTATTCCGCCTATGTCCTCGGTGTAGTACCATCGATAATGACGGCACTGGTCGCCATGTTAATCCTGCTACCTCATGCGATACTCATAGACACCTACCCCAATGCCCTGTTCAAACCTACGGCTTTTGTCATCATCCTTGGCGCTGTGGGCGCAGTGGTTGCGATGCTGCAAAAGAGCGAACAGCAGCACCGGCAGAGGATTAAAGAGATGAAGTGTCTCTACGATATCGGTAGAGCAGCGGGCGATAGCAACTCAGTCGACGAGTTCCTGGGCAAAGTGGTGACGATAATTCCGCAGGCTACACAATATCCGGAAGGAACCAGGGTAAGAATCACCATTCATGACCAGGTTTATAAGAGCCCGAATTTCCAAAAATATACCAATAAAATATCCGAGAATCTGATGATTAACGGAGAAAATACCGGTATCGTTGAAATCTATTCCAACCACGATAATCCCTATTTAAAGAAGAAAAACCACCTTACAAAAACATTAGCCGAGAGAATCGGCGGGGCTATCCGCCAGGTTGAACTCGAGCAATCGTTACGCGGTTATTACGAACAACTCGAAAAAGAAGTTGATAACCGTACTAAAGACCTGGAGGAAGTGCAGGAAAAGCTCATCCGTTCCGAACGTCTGGCTGCTGTAGGCGAACTGGCTTCAGGCGTCGGACATGAGCTGCGTAATCCTCTAAATGTAATCAGAAATTGCGCCTACCTGCTTAATATGGCTCTAACCGAGAATTCCGATGAAGAAGCATCCAATACTCTCAAGGTCCTGGATAAACAAATCGATATCGCCAATAAAATAGTGTCCGACCTGCTGGATTTTACCCGTATCAAACCTCCGACACAGGTCATGGCAGACTTGAAGAGCTTAATAGATGAAAGCCTATCCTGGATAACTTTTCCGGAACATATACATTTAAATGTGAACCTCAACGGTCATTTAAACAGGCTAAAGACCGATCCCGAGCAAATCAGCCGGGTGTTTTCCAATATTATTTCAAATGCCGTACAGGCGATGAACGGGAAAGCCGGGGAAGTGAATATCAGCACGGAATCCAATGCAGATTATATTTCGGTTATATTCCAGGATACCGGCTGCGGCATACCAGAGGAAAACATGGAAAAGATATTCGAGCCTCTTTTCACCACCAAGCCCAAAGGTATTGGATTGGGCCTGGCAATTTCCAAGAGGCTTGTCGAACAAAACGGCGGGAAAATCGAGGTATCGAGCCAGGTAGGCAAAGGCACCACCTTTACCGTAAGATTACCGATTGAGCAAAGGAGCTAATACTCGAAATGAAAGACAAACCGACGATTCTCGTAGTGGATGATAACCAGGATTTGCTGGAGACCTTTGCCATGATTTTAAAGCGGCGGGGCTATCATGTCCAGACAGCCGGTGACGGATTATCTGCCATTAAAAAGTTTAAAGAACAGAACTTCGATGTCACTCTAATGGACATCGTGATGCCGGAGATGAACGGCGTGGACGCTTTTAAAAAGATAAAAGAAATCCAGCCGGAAGCCCCGATAATTTTAATGACGGCCTATTCCGACGATGACTTGATACAAAACGCAAAAAGTGAGGGCGTTTGCCAGATAATCCACAAGCCGATACATATCGACCAGCTAATTGAGCTGATAAATAAAACAGCCGGCAGCCAGCCGATTCTTATCGTCGATGATGACGCCGATATCTGCGATACCCTGACCCAGATCCTGGAATTACATGGTTATGACGTCTTATCAGCCGGCAGCGGTGAAGAAGCCGTGATGATGACGAAGGGCACAACCTTTCAAATAGCTTTTATCGATGTAAAACTACCCAAGATAGACGGCCTGGAGACGCTCTTGCAGCTTAAGGAAATCAATCCGGATATCATCGTAGTTATGATGACCGGGTTCCGCAATGAGGTAAGAGAAGCTCTGGACAAAGCCCAGGCAGAGTCAGCGATCACCTGTCTTTATAAACCCTTCGACCCTGCCGAGGCCGCCTCGCTTGTAAAAAAAATCATCAGCAAGAAGTACACTACAGGGAAATAAATGAAATCTGAAGAAAAAATACTGGTAGTGGACGACGACCGGGATTTCCTGGACATTATCCGGAAAATCCTGGAAAAGAAGGGTTTTAAAATCAGCGCCGCCCCTTCTGCCAGTGACGCATTATCCATGCTAAAAAAGCACTTCTATAATGCAGCTATCCTGGATATCAGCCTGCCCGATGCCGACGGCACAGAACTCCTTTCGAATATCCTTGAACTGCATCCGGAAATCATTACCATAATGCTCACCGGTCATTCCTCGGTGAAAAACGCCGTACAATCGTTGAACCGCGGCGCTTTCGCCTACCTTGAGAAACCGGTGGACCCGGAAAATTTGATTTCAGTAATTAACCGCGGCATGGAAAAGCAACGCCTTGTCTTAGAAAATCGCCAGTTGGTGAATGAACTGGAGCGGCATAATCATGTTACGAATACTCTGCTTAGCGTTTCACAGGCGGTCGCAGAGACACTCGACCTGCAAAAAATAATTGATTCCGCGCTGCAAAAGGTTGCCGAGTGTACTGGCGTGGAGGCAAGCTTCGTTTTTCTGCGTTATAAAGACCGCTTGAAGTTCATGGGACACCATGGATTACCGCAAAAAATTATCAAAGATATACCTAAAGAAGTATCCGCGATATCCGGCATATTCAGCAATCTTATCGAGCAGTCCGGCCCGATAATTGCAGAGGACCTGGTAAAAGCCGATGAGCCGGACCTTAAATTTATTAAAAAAGCCGGCTACCGTTCTTTTGCCGGAGTGCCCCTAACGATACTGGGCGAAAATATCGGGGTGCTGGGAATAGCCACGGACTTTAATCAGATATTCAGCCCTAACAATCTCGACTTACTCACCGGAATCGGGCGGGAAATAGCTATTGCGGTGCGGAACGCCCAGCTGTACGAAGAAGCATCCAGCGCCAGAGCTTTAAGAGAACTGGATGCCATGCGTACCGCGTTTCTCGCTAATGTTTCGCATGAATTGCGTACGCCCCTGGCCGTGATTAAAGGCTCCGCCAACAGCCTGCTGCAGCCGGATGTTATCTTCGACGAACAGACGCGGCGCGACTTCCTTCTCTCTATCGACAAAGATGCCGATACATTAGCGCGGCTGGTAGACGACCTCCTGATGATATCACGCCTGGAAGCTAACGCCCTGGAGGTGAAGAAAAAAAAACACCGGCTCTCCGATGTGATATCCGCTATCAAAGACAGGCTGGATAACCTTACTGTAAAACATCACTTCCATATAAACATCCCAAAAGAATTACCGCTGACGAATATCGACGAAGGACGCATCGGAGAGGTTCTTACCAACCTCGTTGAAAATGCGGTCAAGTTTTCCGAGGATGATACCAATATATATATTGATGCAACTCATGAAGATGACGGAATAACCATTAGCGTGACCGATGAGGGCATCGGCATTGTTCCGGAATTGCACCAGAGAATATTCGAGCGCTTTTTCCAGGGAGACGGACGCAAGGCCGGACGAAGAAAGGGAACCGGACTGGGGCTGGCTATTTGCCAGGGCATTATCGAGGCTCACGGGGGTAAAATCTGGGTGGAAAGCATACCAGGGAAGGGGGCCAAATTCAGCTTCAGTCTTCCGCTGGACTAAAGGGGGATACAGCAATGGACAAGAAACACATACTAATTGTAGATGACGACCCGGCGATATTGAGATTGCTTAGTACAAATCTAAAGGCGCGCGGCTATGAAATCTTTACCGCCACGGATGGGGAAGAATCTCTGGAAGCTGTCCAGAGGGACTTCATCGACCTGATTATCCTCGACCTGATGATGCCCAAAGTGGATGGTGTGGAAGTGTGCCGCCGCGTCCGGGAATGGTCGGACGTGCCTATCATTATACTTAGCGCCCGTGGCGACGAGAATGACAAGGTAAAATGCCTTGAACTGGGCGCCGACGATTATCTGACCAAGCCTTTCGGTATAGCCGAGCTGATGGCTAGAATCAAGACCGCTTTCCGCCACCGCGGCGACCCCTCCGTAGCCCCGGCCCAGGCCACTTTTTCCTGCGACGGACTGGAAATCAACTTTGCCAAGCGCCGTGTCACGGTAAACGGCAAGGAGGTAACGCTTACACCTACGGAGTTCGCCCTGCTGCAGCACCTGGCGGTCAACGCCGATAAAGTCCTTACGCACAACATGCTGCTGCAAAGTGTCTGGGGCAACGAATATTCATCGGAAAAAGAGTACCTGCGGGTATTTGTAGGACGACTTCGTCGTAAGCTGGAACCCGACCCCAAGAACCCCAAGTACATCCAGACAATTCCCGGTGTAGGTTACCATATAGCGACATCAACGGCTTCAATAGCTTAACTATCAAGTTAATCTTCAACTAATATATCGAAGGGAGCTTTAAAAAGCTCCCTTTTTTATTTGTTTATTCCTTACATTTTAGAGTACAATCAGGTAAACATTTTTCATTTTTTTTATTAAGGAGAGTTAGATGACAGCAAAGGAAATGGAAGCCAGAATCAAAGCCCTCGAAAAGAAAGTAGGTCTCTTAGAAGACGTTAATGAGGTGAAAAGATTACAAAGAGTCTACTCATATTACGTCCAGCACATGATGCGTGATGAAATCTACGACTGCTTTGCCGACTCCCCTGATGTTGTTTTACACTGGCTGGAAGGCACCTGGCTGGGCAAGAAAGGCGTAAAAGAATACTTCGGCGTAGGTTCGGATAGACCGGAGCCGCCGCCCGGCTTCCTGCACCAGGTAATGCCCATCGCGGGAGTAGTGGACGTAGAACCGAACGGCAAGAGAGCCAGGGGGCGCTGGTATTCTTTCGGCGGTGTTGCTGTTCCTGATGAAAAGGGAGTATTGAACGGCTCTATCGTCGGCGGCCTTTATGAAATCGAATATATCAAGCAAAACGGCGTCTGGAAAATGCTCAAGGTAGACTGGATTATCCCGCTTAGCATCAGAATCCCGAAAGACGCCTGGACACCGGTAGAGGCATTGGGCGAACGAATCAAAGGTTTCAAGGGGCCTAAACCCGACATTGCCATGCTGGATTTCGACCCGCGATTTGTCTCCGGATATATCTTCCCGTTCCACTATAACCACCCCGTCACCGGTAAGCCAACATCCGAAAACGCCAAGAATGCCAGATTGTTAAAAGGGAAAAAGGTTAAGGCTAAATCTAAATCTAAAGCCAAACCCGAAGCTAAACCAAAAGCCAAGCCAAAATCCAAAAAGAAATAACCCGACCCA
>Ga0154665_163_pt2 | contig 10453 bp, 11 predicted proteins | sample Rifle2008BG13ft_FD_116094 | JGI IMG/M metagenome (GOLD analysis project Ga0154665, IMG submission 116094) | Chloroflexi bacterium RBG_13_48_17
ATTTCCGATATTCTTCCGCCGTCAGGCTATCAGTAGTCGCCCAGCTGGTGGTGGCATAAAAGAGCCCGCTAGCGCCACGCTCCAGACATGCCTTTGAGAACTCGATAAACGTCCCGGTGATGACTTCAAGCGCCTGATTTACCTTAGACGTATGTTCCCGCAGGTGCATTAAAAATAATTCCTCGGAATCGACCAGCCGGGAAGCAATGGAAAGAGGAGTAAAAACAGTCATGATAAAAGGCAGCCTGTTTTTCAAGCCGCGGGAAATGAGTTCCAGACTGACCAGGTGTTCTTTTAATACACCTTTATGTATATCCAGGGCTTTAAGCTTCAACCAGTCATCGGGGGTTTTTACGGGCGCAGCAACGACATTCGGGGCATTATCACCATCGTATTTTATTGTTACTCCCCAGTCTTCTACGTGATAGGAAGCACGAGGATTGATTTTCATGAAATCCCAGTCAAAACGGTTCTGGAAACCCAGCATGGCTTCCGCCAGAGTTTCCGGGGAAGTTTCCATAGAATAGAAGTGCCGCCACATACTAACCGGCACGCGGTCGATATTGTTTCCCTTGAGAGCGGCTCGAACGCGCTCCCAATGAGTCATTTGCTCCGTCATTGGCTTCTCCTGTTGCACTTTTAGACTTTATATACTTTACAGAGCAACGCCCTGCTTTGCCAGCCGCCGGTCAGGGGGTCGCAGCAATCCGGGTCGTCAAGAGTGAGGACATTGGCGTTTGACTCCCATACTCCATGAAGAGATGGCTCTTTTCCCGGCATCTCCGGGAACCACCAACTGGCTTGAACGTTGATAACACCGCGGGGAATTCGGTCGGTGACCCTGGCCCGCTGCTTTATTCTACCCCTCCTGGTCTCTATGTATACCCATTCGCCCTGGTGTATGCCCAGCTCTTTTGCGTTTTCAGTGTTGATATCGACTATGGGGTCGGGGTGCTTTTCACGCATACCTATTCCCAAGTGGTGGAACTCTGAATGATGCAGAGGCATGAACCTGCCGCCGGTATTCAAGATGAAAGGATATTCTTTGGCCACATCCGGCGTCCTTACCGGACTTTCCGCAGGCTCTTCATAGAAAGGCAGGGGGTCATAGCCCAATTTTTCAAGCACAGAGGAGTATAATTCGAATTTGCCAGAGGGGGTGGGGAAACCATGTTTCTCATACTTTTTCTCTTCAAGAGGACTCATCAAAGCTCCGACCTGAATAAAATCTTCATAGGTAAGCCCCATCGGTTTGACCCGATAGTCGATGTGTTCTTCGAATGTTTCCCAGGGCCAGTACTCTTTTTGTCCTAACCTAGTGCCGAGTCCCCGCCAGAAATAATAGTCTTCCTTACGTTCGCCGAGGGGCTCGACGGCTTTTTCTCCGCCGACCGCGAAGTCGGCAAAGTCCTCAATAGTATCGATATACGATCTTTCCATCCAGCTGGTTATGGGAAGCACATAATCCGCAAGTAAGGCCGTAGGCGTCATCCAGTATTCATTGACGACAAATAATTCCAAATTGGGACTCTTCATCGCCTGATAAACCATCTTGGTATTAGCCGCCCAGAGCATCGGGTTACTTTCCCAGCTTATCATAGCCGTCATGGGGAAAGGTTTCCGGGTAAGAATAGCGCGCCACAGCATCGGGACGTTGGCTCCCATGCGGTGGATGGCCGGCGCCGGCACACCGTAAAACTTCTCATAGGGGCCGGCGGTCAATTCATAGCCGGGCCAGGTCATCAGCTTGAACCTATCCGAGCCCAGCTGCTTCTTTCTCTGTTCTATGGGAAGGAGGTCCCGCAGTTCCAAATCCGAATCTCGAATCAGGGCGCCCTTTTCATTAGCGGGTCCTTTGTTGGGCATGATACTGCCGCCGACGATATCAATGTTGCCGGTTAAAGCCTGGCAGATAGCGCAGGCCTGTTCCACGCGAGTGCCATTCAGTCCTATCTGGTCAGGTGCCAGGCCGCCGATTATCCAGGCCGGTCTGGTAGCGGCATACATCCTGGCCGATTCAATAATTTCAGCTTCGGTCAGGCCGGTAATAGCAGCCACTTTTTCCGGCGTGTATTCTTTTAAGCGTTCCTCCAGCTTGTCAAAGCCTACCGTCCAGTTTTTGATAAAATCTTTGTCGTAAGTACCGTCGTTGATAATGACATTTGCCCAGCCCAGCGCCAGAGCGGTGTCCGTGCCCGGTCGTAAACGCAGATGAATATCGGCAATTTCAGCGACTTTGGTTTTACGGGGGTCAACAACGATAATGCGCAGGGGCCTATCCCGGCGGCGCTCCATCAGCCAAGTAGCCGCCCTCTGTATGGAGTTGGTGGTATCATTACCCCATATCACGATGCAGTTAGTCCTTTCGATATTGGTCTTTTTAGGAGTCATGGCTTTATCACAAACACGCCAGCCGGCAATAGCCTGTCCGATGGAATACCGGTTCAGAGCGCAGGTTACGCCGGGATGAAAGACATTCTGGGGATTACCGAACAAATTTAAAAACCGCGAGCGCATCCAGAAGAGAGTGCCTCTTAAAGTACCCTCGGTAACAGCCAGTGTTTCCGGCCCGTATTTCTGCTTTAGAGTGCCGAGTTTTTCCGCTATTTCATCCAGAGCCACGTCCCAGGTTATTCTCTGCCACTTGCCTTCACCTCTCTCGCCGGCTCTTTTCAGCGGATACATCAAATGTTCGGGATGATAAAGCCACTTGATGGCATAAGGTATTCTCTGGCAGATAAAGCCGCGACTGACAGGGTGTTCTTTATTGCCTTCTATCTTTACAGGCCGCCCGTCCTTAACGTGCACCAGCACACCGCAATTACCGGCGCAGAACGTGCAGATAGATTTTTTGATTTGTACTTTACTCATGAAACTCACTCCTGAAAATAGCACCAAGTCTGACTAGAATGTGGTATATATATTTTAATTTGAGTTTAAGCTTTACTCGGGGGGCATGTCAATTTGATGAAAAGGAATACGCCCACCTGACGTTACAATAGGCTTTAACATGATTATGCTTAAAAATTTTCTCAGCGGCCACAGTAGAGTGTCGATTTGAACTATTAACTACCTATGTATTATTTTCAACAGAACAAAATTAATTGCCAATATACCGATTCCATTTTATAATCTCAACATACCCGAACAAAATATTGGTATGATTTATTGATTTATATCATAAGGGAGGTAAATATGCAGATAATTGGTATGCTGATATTTTTATTGGTGTGGCTTTTGATCCTCTGGCTGGGCTCGATTGCCCTGGAAGCGACAGGCATGGAGCGAACAAAAGCCCGTTTTCAAGCTCTTTCAGCCTTAAGCGGGACCGGTTTTACCACCAGGGAGGCCGAATCTATTGTGAACCATCCGAGGCGCCGCAGAATAGCAACATGGCTGATTTTTCTAGGTAGTATCGGCATCGTTACCTTCATCCTGGTGATGATTCTATATGTACGCGCCGGAATAAATGCGCCGACTCTGGCTCATATTGTGATAATAATAGCTTCTATTTTAGTCCTGGCTTTACTCATCTGGACAGGCATAATAAACAAATTGAGTACTATTATTGTTAAGTTATTTCATAAGGCGCCTGAATATATACCTGAAGAAATACTTCACCAGGCGGGTGATTACGGGGTCGCCCGAGTCAGAATAAACGAAATCGATGGGACTGCCAGCCAAACGATTGGGAATTCACAATTCAAGGAGCGTAATATTACTGTATTAGCCATAGAGAGGGGGGAGAAGGTGCTGTCTCTACCAAAAGATGAAGAGGCAGTGCTGGCGGGAGATTACTTATTGTGTTACGGAAAATTGTCAGAATTTACCGGTTTTTAATAAAGAATATTACTGCACAGAGGTTTAGAAATCACATGTTTTTTTTCAACTGAATTGCAGTTGATTACATATAAATAAAAACTGATTCTTTAATACGAAATCAAATTTGGTAAGAAAGTCGACAATTGCGGGAAAGCAACCAGTATCACGGTAGCGGCAAAGAAAGGAATAAGGTACGGGATAGTGCCTTTAAAGATAGTTTCTATGGGCACATCCCGGGATATTCCCTTGACCACGTAAACGTTGACCCCATCCGGCGGTGAAACCACAGCTATCATACTCAACAGCGTCACCATGACACCGAACCATATGGGGTCATAGCCCAGATTAATCACCATCGGGAAGATAATAGGTACTACCAACACGATAGAAGCCATAGCGTCTAAAAACGTGCCGAGTATGAAATAGAAAACAAGTATCAATATCATGACGAATATCGGCTGTATCGTAAGCGTGTTAACCCAGTCAGCCAGGACCATAGGCATTGTTGTCCTGGTTATAAAATGGCTAAAGACAGTAGCACCGGCGACAAGTAACATAATCATACAGGATATCCGCAGGCCATCTTTGGTGGCATCCCAGAACTTCTGCCAGGTAAGCTCACGGTTTACCAGACCGACAATAAGAGCGCCTACGGCCCCGATAGCGCCCGCCTGGGTTGGGGTGAACCAGCCGGCAAATAGACCGCCCATAGTGACAAGGAACAGTATCAACGCGTCCGCAACACCCCAAAGTGATTTGAATTTCTGCTGCAAGGTGGTGGAAGGACCAGGTGGTCCGGCGTTTGGTTTGACTTTGCACCAGACCAATATGGAGGCGACAAAAACGATAGCTATAATTATCCCAGGGATAATACCAGCCATATAGAGTTTACCGATAGACTGCTCGGTCAATAATCCATAGACGATAAAGGAGGTGCTGGGCGGAATCATAATGCCCAGTCCACCGGCCGTGGCGAGAGTGCCCGTGGCAAAAATATCACTGTAATTATGTTTTTTCATTTCCGGCAGCGCCACTTTCCCGACGGTGGCTGTCGTGGCGGCGGTAGAACCACAGACCGCACCGAAAATGGCGCAGGCCGCGACGGAGGCTATCGCCAGTCCCCCAGATAGACGTCCCAAAACTACATAGGCAGTATTATATAATTTTCTGCCAATCCCGGAGGCGAAAGCGTAGCAGCCCATCATAACGAACATAGGAATAACGCTAAGGGGGAATGAGGTAAACTGGTCAAACACATCCCGCGGCAGGAGGCTAAAAGCGGCATCCGGTGAGACCAGATAAGCAAATCCGGCCGTGCCTACAAGCGCCATGCTGAAAGCCATTGGCATGCCGATGGAAAAACAGAACAACAGAATAATAACACCGATGGAACCGATTATAATAGGGCTCATCTTTTTCTAGTCTCCAGTAGTGAAGTGATGAACTCCTGAATCAAGATCAATACGACGGGTATGCAACATACGGCAAGCCATATGGCAAAGGGATAAATGATAATCCTGGCAGTGGCTGTGACTTCATTATTGACCATTAATGAATGAGCATATTCAAAAGTCTTCCAAGTAAGTAAAACAAATAGTACAAAACCAAGCAGGGCGACAAAAGCGTGAACAATACCTAAAGCCGGCTGTCGCAGCTTATCAATTAACTCAATACGAACATGCCTGCCATCGATTTTAGAAACGGCGAGGGCACCGGCCATGGCGATAACCTGGCACAGGTAAACGGTTTCAGTGCCTGCCGGCAAAGGCCATTTAAAGACCTTGGCACCTACAACATCGGCCATGGTACCCAGAATCATGCCGAGAACAGCGATGATAGCAATGCGTTCAAGCCAAACACTCAATGCATAGTTGAACTTTTCAAAACGGCTGACGCCTTTTTCTATATTCACCAACAACCCTTTTACTACACTAGTTTGTTGATAATAAAACTACAAGTAAGTCCCGGGCAGGCTAACGGGGGGAAGCCCATAGCCCCCCCGGGACTCAATTTTTGCTTTCTTGTCCGAGGCTAACCGAGTTTTCCCAGTGTTAGACCCGGGCAATAACACTATTCCATTTTACCGAACTGGCGGGTAAATTATCCCACCGGCAAATTAACGTCGAAAGGCGACGCGATATTAGCTTCCGGCTCTTTAGCCTGCCAATATTCAATGCGGTCCCGAATATATTGGATCCAGTCTTCGACCTCGCCCCTATCATATCCTTTTGCGACCATAGCATCGATGTAGTTGCTTATCACAGGCTGTACCGCCGCCCGGAACCTTTCACCTTCGGCATCAGACAGCAGGTACACTTCATTACCCGGAATGCTTAAGGAGTGGTTAATGCCAGCGACGTCTATCTCGTTCCATTTAACAGCATACTTTTCCGCATATTCCGCGTTAACTTCATTGAAAACATCTTTAATATCGTCAGGCAGAGCGTCCCATTTTGCCTTGTTCATGGCCAGGTAGAAGGTGTACATATTACCAACCTGCCAGGCAAAAGCCGTGTATTTGCATACATCAGCCATCTTGAAGCTCTTGAGGGTCTCGATACCAACAAGGGTACCATCAACAACGCCCTTGGAAACGGAGTCATACATCTCGACCATGGAAATATCTCGGGCCGTGGCACCCAGAGCAGTAATAGCTGAAGCAACCTCCCCGGCACCGCGGAGGGTCTTACCGGCAAGATCTTCCAGCTTGGTAACCTTGGTGTCACGCAGCATCAGGCCCGCCGTGCAGCCTGCGTTGACAAAGAGAATGTGCAAACTATCCCATTCGGCAGGCTGAAATTCATTCAGGAAATCCGTGGCGACATGAGAACCAACCCAGCCTGTAGGATAGCCCATCGGCAGGTCCAGAGCCTCGGAAACCGGAAAACGTCCAGGGTTATAACCGATATGTGCAAAAGCGATATCGGCGATGCCTTCCACCAAGGCATCAGGGGTTGCCGGGGCCTTAACAAGCGAACCACCGGGGTAGTAAGTGATATTAACCCGTCCGTTGGAGCGGGCATTGATTGCCTTACCCCAATCTTCCTGCAGTGCCGTAAACGGGTGAGTAACCGGCAGATAGCATGAAGAACTCAATTCAATTACTTCAGCTACTTCGGTTTCAGAAGAACAACCAGTAAGGTTAAAAGCAGCTAATATAATTACAACAAGTGATAAAAATACTATTTTTTTCATTTTTTTCTCCTGTATATCCTAAAAATACCGGGGATTATTTTGAATCCTTTTTGAAAATATCACCTCCTTACAAAGTAAATGAGCTTAACAATTTCAGGGAAAACCAGACTTTATATAAATTGGTTTATTGAATAGTAAAACGAACAGATATAAATGTCAAGTTACGCAAAGAATGCAGTGCACAAAGTATATAAACCAATAATTACGTCAGGAGAGTATATTTTGGTTAGCCTTTTGTGCGTTCAAGTAATTTGCGAAGATAAATTAGAATACAGTATGAGTATGTTATAAAATATTTTGGGGATAAATAAAGATTATGATATATTTTGGTGGTAGCGGAGAAGATGCGGCTAGAATTTAACACTAAAAGCCACGTCAGGAGGCAATAGATGGATGAAAAACGAAAATCTTTAAAAGTGATGCAAAGAATGGAACGCCTGGCAACTAATGTGTACAAACAACAAGTCTGTGCTTTTAAAGGGAATGAAATATCCGATAAATTGCAGAAAGCCTATGAAAATGAAAAAGAACATGCCGAGACTCTTAAAGAGATAATATTCCGACAAAATAGTGCCCCTTCACTACTGGGGATATTTTTTGGTTTTGCCGGTGCCGTCGCAGGTATAATTACATTGTGTTTGGGCAAGATACTACTATTAAAGATAGACATATTTATAGAGTGCAAGGCAGTGGAGGACTACACCAAATTTATAAGCCAAATAGATTATGACGCCGAAACCCTGAGCCTGTTGAACCGGATCATCGATGATGAGAAGAGACACGTATCAACCTGGAACGCTTCAATCAAGGCATTGAAGAAATAGGATAGGAAATGGCAATGTCAGGTAAAAGGGGAGGCACCAAATGGCACAAACAGACAAGAAATATGAAATTATTGAGACAAGATACCGCGGTGGTGATAAGACCAGAACGAAGCTGGACTTCCAGGGGACTTTGAAAGAAGCCAAACAAACGTCCGATAAAAAGGCCAGAGAAAATATCGGTGTCCGCTATTCAGTCTTCGAGAAGGGTGGTTTTGTGGCTGATTTTCAGGCATACTACCGGACTACTATCAAATGCCCGAAGTGTGGGGAAGTAATACCTATAGAATAAGAATAGGATGGGAACCGGCTGTTACTGGTGGCTTTGAGTCGTCCTTCTTTACCGTTTAAACATATCCCCGCTGATTTTGCCACCGGCATCAGGACCTTTAAAGGTAAATTCCTTGCCGTTCATCGTCTTGGTAAATACGGGCTCCTGCAGAAGGGCTGTAAATAATACAGGTTGATTTATAACTCGGAAGTCCAGCGGGCAATGGGACATGTCCGGGGGTATATAAACAATAGTAGGTTTAGTTATTACATATTTTTCCATTTCTTCCCCAAGGAATAGATCAATCTCCGCATCAAAGCTGCTGAACCAATCAGCGGGATTATTACCCAGGAAAATGAGATATTCGTCAACTTTATGGGTATGAGGTTCCGTTTCCAGCAGAATCGGTTTTATAAAGAGCTGCCATCCCATGTTTATACCTGCCCCGGGGATTTGATGGGCCCCCCGGAAATAGGCCTGGGGCTTGGCTATAAAGGGCAAATCCATGTTTTCTCTGAATCCGGAGAATACCAATTGCTCATACTTTTTCTTGGTCATTTTGCTCCTTTTCATTTTTCCCGAGGAAAGTTCACTTTTTTATTAAATAACACTTCATTATATTACCAATAAAATCTGGGGAATTAAAAGGCCGACATATAAATGAACACGAAAAGTAAAGGTTTTTTAATGTTATGAGGTATAAAAACATAAGTTGCAGCAGGGGGCATTGAATTTATAATTCCTATTTAGAAGAATCATCTATATCAAGCCATTGAAGAGCCTCTTGTATGTCATCGGTCACTAATCCAAATAAACCACGATTACGTGCCACCGTTTCTCCAAATTTCCAGGGATCTATGATAGATTTGTTTAACACAAAAGTGACCCTTAGAGGATGCAACTTGGTGGCCATAAATTTAGAATTTTCTTTAACAAAAAATGCAGCTAAAAGAAATCTATCCATTATTGAAAATCTTCCCGAAATATCGCGGCAATCAACAAGTAACTTAAATATGTTGTTTTTTCGGACACTATCCACAGCATCTGCCAAGGCGGATTTAATCTCTTGCCAGCCGAACTGGCTTTTCAACGATATTTGTCCACTGACCCGGATATAGATGTACGTTTCTCTAACTTCAATGGTATGATTCATTTCAATGTTACCGCCAATTCTACCCGTTACCGTTATAATAAAAGATATTATAAAATTGCACAATTAGCAATATCTATACAATACGTTAGGCCGCACCAAATGCGAGCAGATATAACCATCTAACGAAAATTTGTTGTAGAAAGGATTCAACACCGACCATATATGAAAAAATCAGGAAAACAGCTGAAGTGGGTTTACAGATAGCCAGCCGTTTTGTATAATGACTGTTCTGGGAAGTGACAGTTTTTAGGAGGCAGGGATTGGCCACGGAAAAGGAAAAGAGTTTAGCCGGATTACCATATTATCCTTCGGACCCGGAACTTAGAGCGGATAGGGCAAGAGCGCGCGGACTCTTCCGGAGGTATAATACCGCCAAATACAAGGATTTCAAGGTATATAGAGAAATTTTATCACAGCTTTTACCCAACTGCGAAGATGATATATTTATTGAACCACCGTTTTATTGCGATTACGGATATAATATTCACGCCAGTCATAACGTCTATTTTAATACCAATTGTGTTGTCCTTGATGTTTGTCCGATTAACATCGGCGCGAATGTTTTATTCGGCCCGGGTGTGCATATTTATGCCGCGACACACCCTTCCGATGCAGTAAAGCGGCGCGAAGGATGGGAATATGGGAAGCCAGTTTCAATAGGCGATGATTGCTGGATAGGCGGCCACGCCGTTATTTTGCCCGGTATATCTATTGGGAATCGATGTATTGTTGGAGCTGGAGCGGTGGTTACAAAGGATGTTCCGAATGATAAGACAGTAGCAGGAAATCCAGCGAAGGTTCGGGTTAAAAAATAAATTGGTGGTAGCGGGTGGATTTGAACCGCCGACCAAGGTTTTCGCGGATGGGCTATAGCTGTTATAATCTAGTTATACAAGTCTTAGATTCAGGAGGACCTCATGAACTTGAAGTATGCTGACCGCCTTATTACAGACGTAGGTTTTGAGTCGACCCATGTGATGAAGGTCGATCAAAACCGCCTTCCGGACTTCATGTCCGTAGATTGCTACTGGTTCTGGCGGAGCCAGCCCAACCAGATTGTTGACACCACCCGGATTAGCCCTGAAAACCAGGTCATCGGGCTGATTGGCGCCTATCCGGAAGACCCGTTCAGCCTCGCGGGAGAAATGACCGTATGGATTGACGGTAAAAAGAACATCCTTAATAAGAGTA
>Ga0154665_177_pt2 | contig 9407 bp, 13 predicted proteins | sample Rifle2008BG13ft_FD_116094 | JGI IMG/M metagenome (GOLD analysis project Ga0154665, IMG submission 116094) | Chloroflexi bacterium RBG_13_48_17
AACACGAGGATAACCACGCCACGCATCATGAGAGCAAATAAATTCATCATCACCACCGGTAGTTATACCGAGCCTCAGTTTATCCTCTTTGAGCAAGGCCCGCATGTTGGCCTCTCTATCCACCACATGAATTTCTACTTTGTTCGGAATTCTAGAGCCGAATCGTCGATAGCAATCGCGAAATATATTTTGAATATCCCTTTTAAAACTCCAGGGGATATTGCCGCTGGTAATTACGTTTATCTCAACAGTCGCCATACTTACTGACAACAAAGATAACAATGTTAGTCAGCAAAGTCAATACCATTGCATTTAGCTGCTAGGCAATGTAAGATTAGACAACGTGGGAACAGAATAAAAATGGAACATCTCTGGGCACCATGGCGAGTAGAATACATACTCCAAACCGAAAAGGCCGGCTGCTTTCTTTGCCAGAAACCAAAAGAAAGCAACGATGAGACAAACCTCATTCTTCATCGCGGCAAAAGCAATTTCATCATTCTTAATTCATTCCCTTACAACCCGGGACATTTGTTGATTGCACCTTATCGTCATGTAGGTAACCTCGACGCGTTAACTGATGAAGAGGCGAAGGAACACTTCGACCTGACTAAGCTGTGTCTCAGATTGCTTACAGAAGTAACAAAGCCAGCCGGTTTCAACATGGGCATGAACCTGGGCAAGGTCGCTGGAGCCGGGCTGGATGACCATCTTCACACCCACGTAGTGCCCCGATGGCAAGGTGACACTAACTTTATGCCAGTGATTTCAAATACCAAAGTCTTATCGGAAGCCTTAGCAGCTTCTTATAATAAGCTGAAAGATGGTTTGCGGATTGTAGCCTAGCTGTCAATTGCCAGCGCGGGGATAGCAGCCGAGTATTTTAATAAAATTGGTATTCCGCTTAAGCTCAGTCAGAGCCTCCTGACAAACAGGGTCATCTATGTGCCCCTCAAAATCAACATAAAATATATATTCCCATGGTTTATCTCGACTGGGCCGTGATTCCAGCTTCGTCAGGTTTATATTTCTGGTGGCAAAAGCTCCCAAGCAAGCATACAACGCGCCAGGAAGATTCTTGGTGCTAAAGACCAGAGACGTTTTACTTTTTGGCGAAGGTTCCGCCTTCTTCTTAGAAAGAACGAAAAATCTGGTGTAGTTATTGGGGTTGGTCTCGATTCCCTCGGCCAGTACCTCCAGACCGTAAATCTGAGCTGCCCGCTTACTGGCCACAGCAGCACTTCCCTTAAGACCGGCTTCCTTTATCCTCTTGGCGCTGCCGGCAGTATCATAAGTGGGCACAATTTCAGCCTTGAGCTTCCTCAAAAACTCCTCGCACTGGGCTAATGCCTGTGGGTGAGAATATATGACCTTTATGCCGTCTAAAGTCTCGCCGGGCAAAGCCATCAAGCAATGGCTTATCCGAAGATGGATTTCGCCAAAGATATTCAGGGGGAAGCTTAGCAACAGGTCGTAGGTATCATTGATGCTGCCTGCTTGAGAATTCTCCACCGGAACCACACCAAAATCCACATTATTGCCGAGCACAGCTTCAAAAACATCTGCTATGTATTTACTGGGGAAAAGCTCGGCGTCTTCAAAGAAGGTGATTACCGCATCCTCGCTGAATGCCCCCCTCTCTCCCTGAAAAGCAACCTTAGTCACTCCTCCACCCACTTCAAGTCTAAGTACCAGCCAATTTCTTTTGCAGGATTGCTTCGCTGTCAGTAGTTGTTAAAGCAATGATACGGTCATTAGCCTCCAGTATAGTATCTGCTGTCGGCACCTGAGGCTTATGGCCGTTCCTTATCAGCAGGGCTAGAATGGAATCCAGGGGCAAAGACAGCTGCTTAACCGACTTACCCACGGATTTCGACCCATCCATTATTTTCACCTCTACTATCTCCATCTTTTCCTCCCCCATGGTCAGCAGGTGAATTAACGGATGGGTAGGTATTTTCTCTTCGATATGCTCTAGAATGAGGTTTGTAACACTGATAGGACAGTCAACACCAAGCTTCCTGAAGATTTCTTCGTTCTTAGGGTCATTAACTCGAGCAATTGTCCTGGGTACACCAAATTTATATTTAGCTATTTGGCAGGCCACCAGGTTATCCTCGTCCCCATCGGTAGCTGCTATGAAAACTTCCGCCCTGGAAGCCCCAGCCTCGGCCAACGTAGCCACTTCACAGCCGTCACCTCTGACACAAACGCTTCCCAGCTCATCCTCGAAGTTTTCACATTTGCTGGCATCCTTATCCATCACCAATACCTCGTGCCCTTCTTTCAGCAGCGCCTTACACAGATGGTAGCCAACGCTGCCGCCGCCGATGATAATTATATACATTTCTAAACTTCCCTATTTTACTCAGCTAACAGCTTATCTCTAAGCAATTGAGCAAAGACAACCGTAGGACTAACAGCCTCAAGTCCGAGCGCCTCATATACATCCTTGCGTAAAGGGTCGTATATGCGACAGATTACTCTTGGAACATCGAATATCTTCTTCGCAATCTGAGCGCCCATAACGTTACGATTGTCACCCTGGGTTACTGCTACAAAGGCGTCGGCTTCCGCAATCCCAGCTTTCTTGAGCATCTCTTCATCAGTGCCGTCGCCGACCAGCGCCGTTCCTCCAAAACTGGGCGGCAAACGTCTAAAACTATGTGCATCTATATCCAGTACGGTTATCTGATGCCCATCGGCATCGAGCAAGCTCGCCAGTTGAGCTCCGACCCGCCCGCAGCCCATGATAATAATTTTCATAATTCTCGCCCTAAGTCATCGGTTCACGATATAGCAGCACACGACAAGGGGCTTCCTCTAAAACATAAGGTATAACCCTGCCCAGGTTGAATATACCGAAACGTTTCTTGTAAGTAAAACCCATTAAAATTAAATCAACTTCCTTGTCCATTGCTTCATCTACAATAGCCGGCCCTGCATCTCGTCCCTGGATTAGATCAGTCTCAACCTCATAATCTTTATCCGAAGCCACATCTTCCGCATGAGCTAACGCTTCTTCAGCTTTATGTATTTCGGATTCGATTACCGCGTCTAAGGGCAGACTGCGCTTGACTTCAATGACATAAACAACATAAATCTTTGCCTTCGGCTTCTTTGCCAGGTCACAGGCTAACTTCACCGTCTCAGAATCAGCATCTTTACCGCTAACCGCCACCAGTATTTTTTCAAGCTTCATGGGTCTCTATCAACTACATCATTATAATTTCATAGGGCAAGTTGTGCAATTATTTCTTACTTCCCGTAGTTTCTCCCGGCCAGGCGCCTGGTTGTTCTGTAGACCTGCGTTTCAGCCTGCGGAAAAGGAAAAAGATACCTAGCCCAATAAATATCCATCCAAACCCTACCCATCTGCTATAGGGCTGCATTACTACTACTACTATCCAGATGACACCCGTGCCCAACAAGCCAAGGATAGCGGTTAAAGGCAGTTCGCGATTTTTAATCTTCACATTCCAACGAAGCTTGAACGGCCGCGGAAGGTCAGGTTTTTTTATTCGCAAAGCCAGGATGGATAGATGGGCCAGGGCAAAGGAAAGCATTGAGCCAAAGGCATAAAGTCCACCCAGGTTAGCAAACACATCAGGGCCAAAAAAGCCTGGTACCTGCAAAACAAGCGCTATTAAGCCAAAAACTGCTATAGCAATATAAGGCGTTTTAAAACGGCTATGCACTCGGCTCAGTTCCGCCGGTATAAGCTGAAACCTGCCTAAAGAAAAGGCCAGGCGGGAAATGCCCAGTAGCCCGGCATTGGTGGCTATAAACAAGATAGTTGCTGCTAACAAGGCTACCAGCACCGGAAGCACATTGCGCACTCCCTCTAAAACGTAGGCAACAACAACCTGATGAGCTGGCTCGGAAAGTCCCCTTATCAACTCGCCAGGAACAATAGCAGCGGAAAGGTTGTGGGCAATGCCAGCTACGGGGTCCGTTGCCCAACTAGAACCCAACTCAGCCGGTGTCATTGCTGAAAAGGCAGATATCGAAATACCTGCGAAGATAACCAAGACAACGATGGTCATTAAAACTAATGCCCTGGGGGCTTTCACTTGAGGGCGCTTGGTCTCTTCCGCCATCTGTGACACAGTCTCCAAACCGGTAAAGGCAATAGCGGCTATAGCTACGCCGAAAATCAAATTTGGAGTGGAGGGCCAGTAGCTGGTAATCCGTTCCCAAAAAACTACCGGATTAAAGAGAATCAGTAACGCCAAAATTATAATCAATATCTGAGTGCCGATATCCAGAACAGCCAATGAAAGATTGAGCCGTGATGACTCCCTAACGCCAATCATATTAATCATCATAAGTATAAACACGATTCCCATCGCAGTAGCCGTATGGACTACCGGCGATGTTTTTAGTGGTTCCCAGAAATAACCGAGGTATGAAGGGATAGTGTAGGCCGAAATGGAGATAGTAACAATGTAACCGAACATAAGTGCCCAGCCGGAAACAAATCCCATTAAATCACTTAATCCATGGCGAGCAAAGCTGGCGGAGCCACCGGCTTCAGGATACATGGCTGTACCTTCGGCATAAGTTAGAGCGGTGAAAACGAATAAGATGCCAGCTATACCTAAGGCTATGGGCGTTGCCCCCAGCGCTATAAGAGCCACAAGACCAAGAGCATAATAGATGGAAGAGCCAACATCGCCATAAGCAGTACTGAACAATCCTGGGATTCCGAGGACTCGTCGTAGAGGATGTAACTTAACTCGAGGACCGCGGACAACCTTATCCCCGAGCTTGGGCTGCCAATCGTTATGCACAGATGATCGTTTCTTGCTCCCGCTGGTGGCGAATTGTAGCCCTGTTCTCAATCGTTGTCAATAGGTTTTCAAGTTAATAGGAGAGCTGTTTAACTATATTTTGTAAATTGAATGGTATATGGTAGCTCAGCTATAATAGCTAGCTGTAACTTATGGTGAGCGTAGCCGAGTGGTTTAAGGCGCCAGGTTGTGGCCCTGGAGAACGAGGGTTCGAATCCCTCCGCTCACCCCAGAAGCCGCTAGACTTTAAAAAATCTGAAACCTTGCGCCTATAGCTCAGCGGACAAGAGCACCGGTCTTCGGAACCGGGGGTCGTGGGTTCGAATCCCTCTAGGCGCGCTTTGAATTCTTCGGGTTATCCACGCTAGCCTTTTTAACATCGACGCTTAATATTAACCTGGCCGAGAACTCCAAACTAGTTGATAGCACGTTGCTGTCTGCCTCAGGTTATATTACAATTGGTTAAAATTACGATACATATAGCAGATGAGGCAAGAGGAGAAAGCTATGGCTCGACAGTTCACGGTAGTTATTGAGCGCGACGAGGAAGGCTATCTGATAGGCAGCGTGCCTGCATTAAAGGGATGCCACACTCAGGCTAAGTCTATGGATGAGCTACTGGAGCGCATAAGAGAGGCAATACAGTTGTGTCTCGAGGTTCAGGGGGAGGAAACTACTGAGCCACTAGAACTGGTGGGCATTCAGAGCGTCGCGGTATGAGTCGTCTTCCCAGATTGAATGGGCAAGAGGTGGTAAGAGCTCTCTCCAAAGCCGGTTTTGAAGTGTTGCGACGGCGAGGAAGCCACGTATTCCTAAAACATGCAGATGGTAGGGCAACTGTAATCCCCACTCATAGCGGCGAGGTTTTGGGGCCAGGTATCATGTCCAAGATACTTCGAGATGCCAAGCTAAGCCGAGAAGAATTCCACAAATTACTCGAGTAAGAGAAGGATAAAAATAAACGTTTATGAACTCCTTTTTAATATGCCAAAAATGGGCTGACACGCCCAGATACAAAAACGGTGAGCACCACTAATTCGGATTATCTACGCTACCTGTCTAATATCGCCGCTTAATATAACCTGGCCGAGGACTCCAAACTAGCTGATAATTTTCCAACGTACGTATCCTGTGATAAACTAAATTAAGAAACTAGCTATAAAGGAAGAATAAGTATGGCGCCAGAGCTGGGCAAAATAAACAAACCTGAAGCTGGCAGTTTCAAGCACAGTAGAAAACTTTTCCTTGTCCCACTGATTTACTCATCCAAAGACGCTCCTCCCGAATATATTGAGAAATTTGAACTTTACTGGCAGCAGGTAAACGAGCATATAGAAAACCTGGAAACAAAATTAGGTAAGATTAAGCGGGTCTATCACGAGTCGATTACCATAAGCGATGAGAATACCCTCCAAATTATAGAGAGGCTTAATCCCAAAAGCTGCCAGATAGCCAGGCAGAAGTTTCAGAACGGTGCCAAAATCGAGGTAATTGAGGACAGGCAACTCGCAGAAGAATGTATGGACTGGGAGAGATGCCTATTAGTCGGCTTACTGAGCGATGCCGTAGTCAGAAGAGTCTCCGAATTTTATATTGACGCTGCCAGAAAAAGATACGAGCATATAAGTAAAAGAATAGACAAAACCTTACAGGCCGACGAAATAGCTGTACTTTTTATTAGAGAAGGCTCTATGATTCAATTCCCCAAAGACGTTGAGGTGTTCAGTGTATCGCCTCCAGCCCTGGATGAAATTCACCGCTGGCTTCGTAGCCGGGCAACACTGAACGGAATAGAAAACGAGAGCCAGTCGACAGATGAATCTACCACAGGATGAATCTCAGCCGCCCGCCAAAGCAACTACAGGACAATCATCAACTCAAGGAAAATAGCTTCAAAGCTTCCATTATTTAAGGCATATTTTTAGACCGTGGTATAATGTCTGGCACTTAGATAGAATGCTTTAGGAGGAAATTATGGACGACGTTGAAAAATTGGTTAAAACAACACTCGGAGAAATAGAGAAGGTTCTTGATTCCAAAACCGTTGTCGGTGAACCTATAGTAATCGAGGGTACCACGCTTATTCCCTTGATGAGCGTTGGCTTCGGTTTTGCCGCCGGCGGGGGTTCGGGTAAAGGAGAGACCAAAGAGACAACAGAAGGCGGAGGCAGTGGCAGCGGCGGTGGTGCCGGCGTAAGACCCATCGCCATTATAGTCATCGATAAAGATGGTGTCAGGATAGAGCCGATAAAGGGAGGCATGGCGACAGCAATAGAGAAATTGAGCGAAACAATACCTGACATTGCGGCAAAACTCACCGAAAAATGGGGGGAGCGTAAGAAGGAGGGGGGGAAATAGTTGTGGGTCATCGTTGTTCTGGTTAGCCTGGCGGTACTTATTACCCTTTTTCTCTGTATACCACTTGACCTTGTCTTCCGCGCCAACGTTGAAGGAAGACCTAAATTCAGCCTGAGACTAAAATGGTTCTTCGGCCTGGTCAGCAGTGAACTAAGACAGACAAGAAAGAAGCCTGAAGAAAAGAAGGTTGAATATGAGGGGAAGCCAGGTGATTGGCTCAGCAGGCTGAGAGTCGCATTCGAAATCCTGCAAACCAAAGGTCTGTTAAAACAGCTGCGTAGCTTTATAAAGAGAACTATCAGGCGGATTAAGATCAGGGAATTAACAGCAAACCTGAAGGTTGGGCTGGATAATCCGGCTGATACCGGCCTGCTCTTTGCCTTTATAGCACCGCTTAGTCTAGCTATAAACTATTTTTTACCGCATCCAATAAAGATTCAGCCTTCGTTTACCGGGGAGTCTTTCATCACCGGGTATCTTTACGGAGAGGTAAGGCTGTGGCCAATTCAACTGGCCGCATCTCTAATTGCATTCGCTTTCTCGCTGCCCACACTGCGAGCTGCCAAGAAATTGGTTTTGTATAAATGGAGAAGAAGATAACAATCAGCAGCCCGGTGGCTATAGCCGGTGTAACTTTGATCCTGGTGATAAAAGTATCGGTTAACTGCCAGGGAGCCGGCAGCAATATTTTTTTCTCTGGCGTCAAACAGCCTGTCAACGTAGTGGTGGCTGCGCCGTCAACGAAGAAAGCCTTCAACATTGACGGTGACGAAATTCCAATAGGCCCGCTGCTGGAAGAAGTCCCCGACCTGGCAGGGATGCTGGAGAAAGCCTAACTGACTCAGATACCTAAAAGCGCTGCTGCCGACGGGAATCAAACGAAACGCGGTCTCTATACGATAATTTTCAATGCTGCCGGCAATACACTAAAGCGGGCTGGCGCTTCTCCGAGAAGTTCACCATCGGCCTGCACGGCGGATGTCAGTGTGGGTATTATCTCCACCTCCCGCGCCCTCATCAAGGTGACCTTGGGGTGAGTGAGGTGAGTACCTCTGTAAATTCTGGGAATTGACATGATAAGGTCTGGCTTGGTTATATCATCTATTATTACCAGGTCAAAGAAGCCATCTCCGGGGTCTGCGTTCGGCGCCGGCATCATGCCTCCGCCGGCGTATCTACCATTGTTCAACATAATGGTACAAATCCGCCTTTCCCCATGTTCACCATCTACTATGATGGACACGTCCCTATTTTCATAGGACATAAGAGTGGAGAATAATCCCATCAAATAGGAAGGCATATCACCCAGAGCCTTGAACTTCTCGGTAGTCGCCCTGACAACTTCGGCATCGAAGCCAATGCCGGCGAAGTTCACAAATAACCGCTTCTTTCTTTGTCCACCCTTTGTATATTCAACAACACCGAGGTCTACAGTGCGCCGGCCCCGGCTTAGAAGGCATTTACAAGCCTCTTTATAGCGTCGAGGTACACCCAGGGTGCGGATATAATCTGCACCTGTTCCGGTGTTTATGATGCCCACCGCCACATCAGTAGTAGTAGCACCAGCTTCATACAGGCCGTTTACAATTTCATGTATTGTCCCGTCGCCACCTACGGATACCACAACTTTGTACCCCTTCTTAACCGCCGCTTTAGCCAGCTCCACAGCATGTCCTGGAGCTTCCGTTACATCATGTTTAAAATCCAGCCCCAGGCTCTTCAACAACGTCATAATCTGCGGCCACTTCTTGGCGGTCTTTCCCGCACCGGCGGCCGGATTAACTATAATTCGCATACGTGGCACGTTCGCTCTCCTGTCAGCATACAAATTCGACGTATCAAACGATCAACTTCAGAAGTATAACATACCAGTCAATGCCTCGCATAACGAGGACAATGCTAACAGCTCCATATCAAGAAGCTGGACAGGATTATCAGGGAAGTAGCGGACTACCTCCGTAACCAGCGTCGCCAGGGAGAATCACAATAATTACTAGTCGCTACTGCCTAATTTCGATAACCTTGTTCCGGCCGCTGAAGCCGCTTGAAATCTCTATCTGCCTCTGCTGAACTTCAAAATAGCCCGCCAACAATTTTATAACTGCCCTGTTGGCTTTACCTTCTTTAGCCGGTTCCTTAACCCTCACCAGAAAGCCATCGCCTTGTTTGATGACCTCTTCAATTTTTGAATTCGGAGTCACCTTGACTCTAATCTTCACCTGTGACTTCCCCCCATAATCCCTGATTATGCAACCG